>Ga0070747_1000003_pt1 | contig 99138 bp, 77 predicted proteins | sample VirMetDEL_Mar_31_FD_77321 | JGI IMG/M metagenome (GOLD analysis project Ga0070747, IMG submission 77321) | Aqueous microbial communities from the Delaware River and Bay under freshwater to marine salinity gradient to study organic matter... | ecosystem: Environmental > Aquatic > Marine > Coastal... | reverse complement strand
TCTTCGTCATCTTCCTCGGATATAGAATTAGTCAATTTATTCATTGTTTTAATCGACTCTATCGGGTCAACATTAAACGAATCTATATTCATCACCTGATTAGACATTTCTTTTTTTAAATCACTTCCAAAACTTTCTTTCATAAAACTATTATTAAGCATTTCTTATTCTTGGCTCCCAGTATCCTCTCTGTGTCCACATGAAATTATAAAATTCCCTAAACATTTTAAGAACTATTTCTTTCACATCACCTTTTATTTTTCCATTAGAAATTTCTTTCTTAATTAAATCAATTAGTTTTGTTTCAAATTGATTTATAGTATTATTACCCATAAAGACCTTTACTTCTTTACGAATCATAACTTCAATTTCTCGTTTTTCAGTTGCTGTAAACGCCATTTTTATTTAGTTATTATTAATTATTAGTTGATTCCTTAACGATTCAGTCGCTCTCATTTAATTAGATTGTGTTGTTTTTTTACGTGACGCAATGATTTTAGACCATTTGGATTTAAACTTATTATAATAGTTTTTTAATTTACCAATACTTTCTAAGAATTCATCATCCGCTTTAATCATTTCCCCATTAAAATAAACACCATTATCCTCACCAATAGAGAAAAAGAAGTCTAAATCACCGTCTATTATTTTTCCAGACCATTCAACATTGTTTGGGTATACATTTAACTTATTAAAATCAACTAAATCAGAAACTTCAATCACAAACTCATCCATCGTCTCTTGAAATGCCAATTTTTCGTCGGTGGTTAATTCCAAATCTTTTTTTTCTTTACCATGTAAGACAATTATACCACCGGAAATTCGATAGGCTTGTCTTTTATCTTTTTGGGGTTTAGTTTCAAATTCTATTTCATCCTCAACATCCTGTCCGACATCTATTTTATCATAGTTTTCAGTATCAGTTAAATTAATAGACTGCTCATTAATTATTCCATATTGTTGTTTTATATCAACAATACCCTCATTAATAGAATCTGTCTGAAACATATTTTGTGAGGCTTTAATTAGTTTTTTAATTTCATCGTGAGAGTTACTCATTTTCTATTTTTTTTAAAATTCTTTCAAAGTTAAAAGAGGGGTTGAGGTCAGTAAACTTATCACTAAAATTACTTCTCGTAACCACACCTTTATATTTATTTATTTCTTTAATCAAAGTGTTGTGTTCAACAACATTAAATTGAATGTTCATTTTTTCGGTCAAATAATTTAAAACCTTAAGTAATGAAAATATTTGTTTCTCCTTATAAGGTTCCCAATAATATCTGTCTCTCCATTTTTTCTCAAACACGTCACCTTTATAAATATCACCAATCCAGTTAAGGTAATGTTTTTTTAAAGGTTCTTTCTCTAACCACCCTAAATTTTCTAAAGAAACCACTACAGATTCTTTATTTAACTCTAAATTTGATAAATAATTAGTTGTATTTCTTTCATCAACTAATTTATGTATTAAACCTTCTCTACCTATAATATAATGCGGTATTTTATAGTTTTGACCGTATTTTCTATTTTTTAAGGAAATTAAGTAGTCAGATAAATTTCTTGATGTGTGGGTTAAAACAATTTTATTTTTAACCTCATCAGCATTAATAAAATTAAAACCATCATGTTCAATAAAATCTAACATTTAAAAAAATTAAAACTTTTTATATTCCAAAACCTTACCACCCGGAATTGTTGTAGTTGTAGTTTCTTGAGTAATATCCCCCACTTCTTTAATTACTTCAACTTCTTTAATTACTTCAATAGGTACTTCAACCTCTTTAATTACTTCCACTTCTTTAATGACTTCAACCTCTTTAATGACTTCAATAGGTACTTCCACTTCTTTAATTACTTCCACTTCTTTAATGACTTCAACCTCTTTAATGACTTCAATAGGTACTTCAACTTCTTTAATTACTTCCACTTCTTTAATTACTTCCACTTCTTTAATTACTTCAACTTCTTTAATCACCTCAATAGGTATTTCTACTTCTTTAATTTCTTCTTTAGGGTGTTCTACCATAGAATTATACATAGATTCTTCTACCTCATCAACCTTATGGTTTACTAATGTTTCATCTTCAATTTTTTCATACTTAACCTCATCTTCTTTTTGATAATTAATGAAAAAATGTAAAGAAGTTAGAGATATTACAGGTAATAACCCACCAGTTAAAAACGCCAACCATCTTTTTAATCCAACAATATCATCAGCCTCCGTACCAATAGATTCCCATATAGGTAATGTCAACTCAACCCAAGATTTAAATAATTCCCCATCAGTATCAATTTCTTTATAAGAGTAAAATATATTACCAATCATTTGTATTAAAGTTACTAAACCAAACATAAACCACACACCACCTTTAATTCTATTAGTAGTCGCAATTAAAGCGGTCATAGCACCAATTTCAATCGCGATAGATAAATATATTGCCCAACTAAGGGGATTAGTTAACTCATACCAAGAAACAACATGAGATATAGAAATCACACCAACTAAAATAATTGGTATTAAAAACATAAACCTATTAGGGTTTTCTTTCACCCATTTCCATATATTACCCATTACTTATTTTTTTCTAAAACTTTTATTTGTGTCTCAATTTGATTTTGACGATTAACATCAAATATTTTTCTATCTGTTGCTTGAATCATTCTTTTTTCCGCCTTTAACCCCTCAATCTCAATATCGGTGTCTGTAGGTAAGTTACCAACATTAACATTAACCGAATCAATATCTAATTGAAGTTGAATGATGTTATCCTTAACTCTATTTAATTCGTTGTCAACCCCACAAGATTTAAAATAAATTAAAACTAAGAGCCCTACAATCACTTTAGAACCGTGATTTGTAAAAAATTTGTTTACTTTTCCCATAATACTTTTTTTTATAAATTTAAAAAACCTTCTATCATAATAAATAGAAGGTTTTAAAGTTTTTACATATAATCAAATAAGATAGAACTTTCATTTCGAAGTTTTCGTAGTGCTTTCTGTTTTATTTGTCTAACTCGTTCTTTAGTTAAGTTAAAATCTTCACCAATATCTTCCAATGTTCTATTACAACCATCCATACCAAAGTAATCGGTTACAATTATCCTTTCTCTGTCATCTAAAACATTTAAAAGTGAAAGTAATTTGTGTTTTAACATATCTTCACTTAATAATCCCGCATCTGGCATATCAGCATCAGGATTTTTAATTATGTCAACTAAAGTATCTCCATCCTCATTAATATTACGGTCTAAATCAATAATATTAGGTAAGGAAGCAAATTTAGGACTAAGTTGTTTACCTGTTTTCTCAATTTCTTTTTTTTCTTTGAATAAGTCTTGAACAACATTAACCGGGAGTCTAATAGTTCTAGAGTTATCATTTAAAGACTGTAAAACCGATTGTTTAATCCACCAAACGGCGTATGAAATAAATCTAAGTTTCTTAGTCCAATCAAAGTTTTTTATAGCTTTCATCAAACCTAAATTACCCTCAGCGATTAAATCTGATAAGTCTAACCCTTGATTTTGATACTGTTTGGCAATTGTAATGACAAAACGTAAATTACCTTCCAATAGTTCTTGATTTACTTTATCTTTTTCAAACTCAGTTAACTCATTAGAACACATTAATTTAGAAAGTTCTCTCTCCCTTTCCGGAGTCATAACTTTAATCTTTCGAATGTCTTTTAAATAGTGTTGTACTTCGTCTTGATTGATTGGTGCACTAGTGTTTTTTGATTTCATTTTTTATTTGATATTTGTTTTAAAATTTGTTTTTCATTCTCACTTATCGAATCTATACCTTTATCATAGATTTTATCTAAAATTTCGTTAAGTGATTTTTTACGTTTTTTGTTTCTGATATTAACTATTTCATCTTCTTCTTCAAAGTTAATATTTTCTTCGATAAATAATTGAAATTCGTCTTTTAATTTGTCATTTATATTTTCAATAATTTCTTTTTCATTTATCTCACCCACATTACTCTCAAAAAGATGTGTTTTAACATCTTTAGGTAATTCAATTAAACTATTTTCAACATCATAAGGTAATAATAAATAACCGGATTTAAAATCGGCTAACATCATCTCCGACCACTCTTTTATTATATTAAAACTTTCATTAGATTTAAAAGTATATATGTGATGAGTATCATTAAAAAAATATTTTACTTTTTCTGAATTAGCAATAACTGAAATATCCTCAGCAATGTCTACGACATTTTTTTCAATTCCTTTATTTAAAATTATTAACGTATAATTAAGTTCTTCTTTTACCATTCTTATTTTTTAATTTACACAAATATACAACTTATTGAGACACATAACTAATGTTATCCTCCTTTTTTATCTGAACAACGTTATCCGCCCAATTATTAACTAACGGGTTGTGTGTTATTACAAATATTTTTTCAAAATAGTCTTTTATCTTAACAAAGAAACCTCCAATCATATCTAAGTTCTCGTTAGACACTTTACCGAACACCTCATCAAAAACCACTATATTTGGTTTCGGTAAAGAACATATCTTACTTAATACAGACCTAAGAGCTAATGATGCTATAGTTCTTTCAAATCCGGAACCTGATGACATATCTTTACCTATCTGAGTATTATTATCAATCATAATAAATTCAACTTCGTTTTTTTGGTTTATTTTAACCTCCAACCTAAAGTGACAACCATCCTCTAACAATCTTTGTAACTCAGAATTAATTAATGGCATCATAGTCTTCATAATCATTTTAGAAATACCATTTTTACCGTAAATCTCCAAATATATTTTATAAATCTTCTCCTTCTTAGATTCTTCGGTTATTTTTTCAATTATAGATTTGTTATTATTAATTTTTTCAGTCTTACTTTCAATAGTAAATTTATTGTTAGAGATATTATCGGTAATTTTAGTTTTATCAATATCTAAATTATCCATTAATATATCCGCTTTAATTAATTTACTATCAACCTCATTATTTTTAGATATTTTATCCTGAATTTCAAAATACTTTTTAAGTTTATCCTTAATACTTTGGACTTTTAAATCTAAACTCTCCAAACTAACCTCATACTTTTCCTTGATTAACTTATTTTTTTCATACTCAATAAATTCCCCTTTAAGTTGGACAAAGGATTTTTCAATGTTGGTTTTTCCTATCATTACTTCAGTTAATTCATCTCTTTGATGGTTTAACCCATCAAATTCAGATATCTTTTTCTGAGTAATCGAGGCGTTCATTAATTCAATACCACAATGTTCACATTTAATACCATCACCCACCGAACTCTTAAGTTCTTTTATTTCACTTATCTTAGTATCTAATCTAACGGTCTCTTCATATACAGACTTAACCTCCTCTTTAGCTTTATCATGTTCATCCTCATGATAGAACGACGAAGGTTCAACAACATTAACCGACTGTAATCGACTAACTAAACTTTTTCTATCTACACTATATTCGTTAATTTGAACCTCTAACTTACTAGGTACCAATTTACTTATCTCACCATCAATATCATTAAACTTTTCTTTTAATAAACTGTCACGATATTTCTGTCCCTCAATCATTCTATTCTGAACAACCACCAACTCCTCATTAAGTGTTTCATTTTCCACCTTAACTTGCAATATTTCATCAGTTAAAACTTGATTATCACTCTTTATTTGTTCCGTATTGTAAATGTTGGACATCATACCCTTAGAAAATTGAGAGTAAATCGTCTTACCAACTTCCTCTTTTCTTTTGAGATAATCCAACCCCATAAATCTAGATACAACCTGACCTCTAGCAGTTGGTTTAGCATCTATTAAACCTTCTAAGTTTGAGGAGGTAGTTAGGATAGTCATTAAGAAATCGTCCTTCGTACCAATAGACTTTTTAATAAAATCTTCAGTTTCTCTTCTCTGTTCTCCGGTGAAACTTTGTAGACTACCATCAGAAAACCTTTTATAGAAATCTAAATTAGTTTTAACAGTCCACTCGTTCTTTTTAGAAAGTTTTCTCTCGATGGTCCTAACAATAATATATTCTTCACCATCAATTAATATCTCACCCTTAACCATTACCTTATTCTTATCGGTAAATCTATTGAACACCTCTTCAGCCTTAGAAGATTTAGTCGTTTCGTTAAAAAAGAGAAATAATAATAAATCCACAGTTAAAACTGTTTTACCCCCAAAGTTAGGTGGGTTTGATTCCACCACCGAAATCCCATCACATTTCTCAAAATCAATTTTTTGATTCTGACCATATGATAGAAAGTTAGAAAATTCAATATTTTTAATGAACCATTTTTTAAATGGTGTTACATCATCATTCTCAGACATTAATTGATTATCTACAACAGTATTTAATTCAATCACATCATCAACATAACTCTCATAACCTTTAACCTTTAAGAAATCATTTATTAGTTGTACTTGGTAATTACCATCTAATAGATTAAAAGAGATATCCACATTATTTTCAACATCATCACCTACCTTAGTTTTTGTAATTATATTAACATTAGTAGTCTGATACTTTTTTTGAAAATAGTGTTTAACACTCTTTATTTTTTCCTGCGTAAAATTTTCAGAAAAATCCTCCCATACAACTTGTACATTAGGGTTATCATATTTTTCAATATTTAATTTTTTACTCATTTTATTTAGATTAAAATTTGGTGGTGGATTAAATAAATCCATATTTTTTTTACTTTAATAAACCTTCAGTAGGATTTGTCGGCTTATAATCCATTTTTATCTCAACAGGTGACTCACTTTCAATGACATCGTTAATCTTTCCATCAGATTTAATAGTTAATCCTTCGCCTTCATTATTTTCAATTTCTTTCGTTTCTCCGGACATGATTTCACCACCGTTATTTTTTAAAAACTCTTCGTAATTAGTCTTCATCATGTTTTCATATTCTTGTTGTATTCGACTACGTTGAGTAGCAATATCATTGTTTCTCAATTTAACACGTTTGTTGTGGGCTTTTTTTCCACCTCTCAATTTTGATTTTGGCATAATTTATTATTTATTTATTTATTATTTATTATTTTTTTTCTTCGAACCATTCAACTATCGCGTTGATTGTCCATACTATACCCGACGATAACACACCGTCGAAGAACCAACTATAATATATCGGAATATCGTATAATTCATTCATAGGTGAAAATATCACCAAACTTAGGAAAAATCCACCCCAAGTACTAAAACACATTGGACAAGATATTACCCCATATATAAATTTTCCAATTCCGTGGAAAACATTTAAATTATTTTCTCCCCATCTAAGGAAGAAGTTTCTTAACCCCTCGAATATCGAGCTATAGACCACAATATTCATAAGTCCGTAACTCAAAAAAGACCATACTAAAATTTCCATATTTTTAATTATTTAAATTAGAACCTTTCATATAAACAGCACCTACCGGTTTACTATTTGTTTCAGATTCTTCAATTGTTTTTTCTAATTTATTTATTTTATTATTTTTTTCAGACAATTCCCTTCTTAACTTGTTCAAAGTATCTTGAAGTTGTTTCTGTTTACCCTCGGAATCAAATGTAGTTGTTTTTTCACAATTATTCAACTTTTCAATAAATTCTTCTCGTTCTTTTTTAAAGTCATTATTTAATTTGTCGATGTTTATTAAATGTTCCTTTTTAAGTTTGTCCCAATTATTGTCGATATTTGGGACAACTTCTTTAATAGGGACTTCCACTTTTATCTCTCTAACTACGTCCCTATCAACATATTTAATAACCTCAATTTCCCTTATTGGACCGGGAACTTCTTTAACTACTTCAATTATCTTTTCAACAGGGACCTCAACTTCTTTAACGACCTCAACAATTTTTTCAACCTCCTTCTCAATAATTTGTGGCTCATTATTAACACCTAACAACCCATATTTTTTAATGTTATACCCTTCAGTAAAACATCGTATTATAAAGTCATCAATATCTTTAATATCATTTAACCGACAATATTCCTGAACATTCTTTATTTGTTTTTGAGATAAGACCATTTAACCATTTTTTAAAATTTCAGAACCATTCTCAATATCCTCAAATGAAGTCATTTTAAATGAAAGGAATGGTTTTGGGTTATCCAAATCTACAAATTGGTAATCATCTTTTTCAATATCATATATACCAAATCCGTGTTTACCTATACTTTCACCGTAGTTCTGTTGTATCGTAGAACCTACCATATATGCTTTCTTCCCACTAGGGATATCGAATATTTGTCTTTTATGTATATCACCACAAAGAACTAAATCACAACCGCTAAACTTATCAGAATCAAAACCCGTTTCGAATTTATATCCAATATCTGTAGTTAACCCTTGGACAGGTCCATGAAATATACCTATCTTTAAATTATCTGAGGTCTCAATCTCGGGTGGGATGTTATGGTCAACTAATGAATAGACAACCCAATCAATATTATCATCAATATAAACACCCCTGTTTTTATAATAAACCACATTATCATTCTTAAGAGAATCGATTATCGGTGTTAACGCATCTAATCGAGACATATTACTCTCAAGAAAATCGTGATTCCCAATTATTAAAACAGTTTTAGCTATCTTAGAACATTCAGTTAAAACCCACGAAACCATCTCAATCAGTTCAGGAGTCATTTGATTTTTAGAATGTACTAAATCACCACTAAAGACAATTCTATCGGGATTAACTTCTCTAAACTTTTCTAACATACTACTAACAATACTTTTATATTGGTCGTGGTGTTTGAAAAGTCGAATATGTAAATCCGAAAAATGTACTATTTTATTTATCATTATTTTCTTTGTATTTTGTAATTTATTAAAACCCAAATTACGAAAAATGATGGAATCGAAAGACCCCAAACCCACTCATAATTGAAGGTAGTACCTATAATTTTTAAAGTCGAATAAGTAATAGATGGTATTACAAATATTTGAGACGTACAAATCCCACACACACCATCTCTCTTAATTACCTTCATCACCAAATAACTTAAAATCTTCGTTCATATGTCCACAATCGTCACATACGTAAGTTGGAAAGGGAACTATAGTATCTTCAGGACTTCCCGTTAATAACTTAGATACTTTCTTAATTAAAACTATCTCTTTAAACCTAAAACTCCCACACTCTTCACATTTTAAGCTTGGTTGTTTTTTTAAATCTATTTGTGGTTTTGGTAAACCGGTCGTTAAATTATCCATATATTTTTTTATTAAACTTAATCTATTTTTTTGATTTAGTCAAATACTTTGACATATTCATATCTAGAATAGTTTGTTGAGTTTTCTTAGGTACTCTAAACTCTTCAAATTCACCAGATTCTTTGACCAACACAACGATACCCCCAAATATTGAGATATCCCCATATTCACTACCTTCCAACATCTTAAGTAGTAATTTACAATAAAATGGTAGTTGACAATAGTAGTGACCCAAGGCGTTGTCAGGTAGATTGGTAAATGGTGGTAACATATCTTTAGTCCAATATGTACTTTCAAAATTTTTCGGTTTATTACTTTTCCAATCTGAAATGACTAATCCAATCTTTTCCAATTTAGGATTATATATTAACCACATCTTATCCGGTTGACCGGTATACCCTAATTCCGGGTCACCTAACACCATCTCGGTATCTAATAGGACCGCACCTCTCTCCTTCATTATTTTTAAAAAGTCTCTACCTCCATTAATCATAGCATCACCCTTTAAAATTTGTGTAAAATCACAGTCGAAAATTGGTTCACGAACCTCTTTATCAACGTTAAACATTTCTAAGGTATCTTTTTCAAGAATGAAGTGAACTCTAGAACCTAAGTTTGTTGCGTAACTTCCAGCCTCTGACCACTCCTTTAATAATTGTTCTTTGTATTCCAAATCACCCTTACTTTTTTTCTCAGCAATTTCATCAGCCGGAAATGGAGTATAAAAGGTTTTGAGGACCGTAGAAACCGATGGCCACTCAGATGAAAGATTACCATCCGAATCTTTCATCGTATATGTATGGCTTTCCTCTTCAAACGTAAGACTTAACTCCTTTTGTCTATTTGAAACAATGGTCCTTATCTCCTCAGCAACTTTTTCTAAATTTATCATATTTCTTTATTTTATCTTATTTCATAATGGTACTCCTCAATATCACCTCTTAAATCCGCAATATCTCTATCTTCAGGCATTTTAATGACTTTAATAGAACCATATAACCTACCCCCATTTAATTCATGGTACAATCTAACAGAATCTTTCCAAGCATCACCATCGAGAGCTAATATAATATTTTTGTTAGCCCTTTCATATAAAGTATTAAATAATAATTCACTCATATGTTTACCTAACATAGGAATACTATTTGGTAGAAATATCGAATCAAATACACCTTCCACTAGATATATGTCCTCATCCCAATCTATCAGGGACTCATTAAATATTATTTTATCCTTCTCTTGTTCCGGGTTTTTATATTTTGCTCTAGTGTTAGGGACCCAACTACGGGCAATATAGTAATTTAAAATACCCACTTCATCATATGATGGTATTATAATTCGACTAATATGAGACCCAACACCACAAAATCCAATATTATTATCAATAATCATTTGGTCAGTAACACCTCTATCCCTCAAGTACTTTAATGCTTGTTTAAATACCGGATATTTAGGGTTACCATCCTTAATCAAGGTAAACCCCTCAGGTAACTTTAAATCTTTTCTCTTCTTTTCAACCGGTTTAAATTCTTCCGGTTGTAGGACCTTATAAACTTTAAGCTGTCCATTATCACCATATGTTCTTATAAGTTTAAATAGGCTTCCGTGAGTACCGTTATTAGCCCCACAACTCCAACAATGAAATAGGTGTTTTTCAAGGGTAACTTCTAAATTACCTTTCTTTTTACCATCATCACATTCAGGACAATTATACCCATACTGTAACTTACTATCGTAAACCTTTTCAGGCTTACCTAGCATATCTTCCAATATCTCTAAAAGTATTTCTTTAGTCTCATCCATATTTTACAAATATAATGTTTTTTTTTTTAAAATACAAACTTTACTGATTTTATTAAGTCTTTATATTTATAGTAATAATAATAAATAAAATGCCAACAACAATAACAATTAATAACATATCAGGTGCAACACCATATGACGTATATGTTTGTTCAAATCCGTCAACCACCTGTATTTATATCGATACAATAACATCAATACCTTATAGTTTTGATGTACCATCATTAATAGATGGACAACCTTCGTACATATTGAAGGTCATTGACGATAATGATTGTATTATAACAGAAACATTAACCCCTTAATATGAGTTGCACAGGAAGTACATACTGTTTAAGTAATACAGGAAATAATTCAATTAACGATAACTATCTTAGCGGAGGAACCCATAATGGGAACCTATACTATACCGGTGTCTCAAATAACTTATTTATTTATTATTCATCATCTAATGATGAGTGGTGTTTATCAACAGCCTTAGATGGTAGTTGTATAATGTCAGGGGATTCCCCGGGAGCACCTGATTGTCCTGATTTGAGTAACTTTTATTTCTCAACGGGGACGTGTCCAACACCTACCCCATCACCAACTTCAGCAGTAGATTGTAGTACTTTAGATTTTGAAGCCATATTTGATTGTGACGTCATACCAACACCCACACCAACTACAACACCAACTACAACACCAACACCAACTGTAACACCTACACCAACTGATGTTTGTGGAGGAACAGATATTATAGCAACAATAGAATCTATAACACCAACACCGACTCCAACACCCACGATTACACCAACTTCGTCGTCACCAATAGTGAGACCTTGTGTTTTTTCAGGTGATGTTACTTTTAATGTGATAGATGGTCAGATAGTTTGCCCTTATAGTTTTGAATTTCAAGATTGCGTTAATGGGGCAATTTATTTAACTACCACTCAAGTATCGAATCCGTCAGGAGGAGATTTAGAAGAATTCGATATTTTTAACGCAAACGTTAATGACGAAAGTCGTTGTATATCTTTTATTGGGTTAAATGTAAACGAAATTGGTGGAGATGTGATTAATTTAATTTCAGGACCTATAGGTAAATCTAATCTAGGTGATTGTATTTATTGTGGTCCTTCACCAAGTGTTACACCAACATCAACAGTAACACCAACACCAACACCAACATCAACCTTACCTATTACAGGTATTCAGTTAAAAATTTGTTGTGACGAGGACGTTTATTTCATTTTTGAGGGTTATTGGCCAGGTTTAACAATGGGAGTCACATATAATTACAACTTTGACAATAATGATGATGGTATATGTGCTACTGTAGTACCATTTTCAGGAGTTGGTCCAACATACACCTATTCAGGTCTTGGTAATCCTGTAATTATGTTACAAGGATGTCGCACTTCGGAATGTCCATCATGTTTTCCTGATAATTTCTACGTATACAGAAGATGTGATGACGTAAAATATTGGTTAGTACAAACAGTTTCAGGTTCAACAATAACTCCGGGAGAAGTTGAAAAAGCTGAATTTTGTTGGGAATTTCAATATATATCAGTAGGATTACCTAATTTAGACCCATCATACACTACTACTATTTACGAAGGAAACTACTTCTTACTTAGTACTACCGGTGTTTACGATAACTGTGATGATTGTAATACACCATGTAACTTAAATTGGAATCTCGATTGTATAACATTAAATGATAGTGTAGACGTAACTGAATTTATTGGAAACCAATCAGGTGGACAAACAGAGGTATGGGTCGATAATAGCGGAACTAGATTATATTTAATTAATTATTCAAATTTTACCGATTATAGAATTATACAATGTAACATATCAGTACCAAATGATATGACATCAACAATTACTTATGTTGGAACATCTCCACAATTTTCAAACAATAAGGTGTTCGAATCTATGGTATTTAGTGATGACGGAAGTAGACTATATATACAAACAAATAATAGGTACCAAACAGATAAAACGGTAAGACAACATATCTTAAGTACCAATTGGGACATATCAACAATGTCACCAACACCAGAGATTAATTTACTTCCACCATCAAACTTAACTTACGCAAGAGGAATATGTTTTAATAAAACAGGTGATATTTTTTATATGAGCTACGTAGTTGAAAATCTCAATAACGACACATACTCTTTAGCTAGTTGGAATTTATCTACTAGTTGGGATTTATCAACCGTCGGAGTACTAACAAGGTCAAACGTAAGCTCGTTAGTTAACTCCCCCGATGCTTTGGTTACAATAGTTGCTGGTGGATTGGATACATTAATTAGTTTTTATAATAACACCGATTTAGCATTAAGAAATGGAATATCAATCGGAGATGTAGTCGATGATAGACAGAGTGTTTTAGGTCCTTGGCTCACTTCAAGTGATAATAGTGACTACATATATACCTTAGAAAGACAAGGTCCTTCACCAGGTCAATTCACTTGGCATTTAACCCAATATCTAACAAACGTATAATAAAAATAAAGAGCATAAAAAAAACCACAATAAAAGTGGTTTTTTTTTATAAGTATTTTGATGTTTTACCAAATTCCCTCTTGACCCATATAACCTAAAACACAAGCATAAGCATCTGTTTGGTCAAAATTTTCTTTCTTTAATGTATTATTTCGAGTATACTGCCATTGTATCTGAGGTTCTTTTTTAGCAACTAAGTCAAATATAATTTGTTTCTTATCACACCCTTTTTCATACCCACCAAATAACACTCTTTTACCTTTACCGTTATCCCTAACTAATTCAGGAAACGCAAACTTTCTAGAGTTATATGTCGATATAAATACAGGTATCAAACCTAACGTATCAAATATTTGTTTAGTAACCAAAGTATTAAACCTAAGTAAAACCGCAATAGTTCTAATATTATTAGAATTCAATAATGGTTCCTCAATAACAACTTTAGTTATACCCATACCCTGATATTCAATCAACTTATTTTTAAATATTTCCGATTTTAATATCAATTCCTCAATTTTATCCTCAACCTTAGGTTTTGGTACTGGTGAAATGTGAGTTAACTCTAATAATTCTTTAGTTTGTATATCGAATAACGCACATCCAATAGTTTTAGTTGATACGTCTAATCCCAATACTTTAGGACTTTCTTTTAATTCTTTGCTCATATTTTAGTTAAAAATCAAATTTAATTGAAAACTGTTGTATACCTTGTCGTAAAACAGGTGATTGTAGTTTTGATATAATCATAAGGTCTTTTTGTGAATCGTAAAGACCTATCTCAGTCATAAATAGGGGTTCAGATTTAACTAGTGGATTTGTATCCCAAGTTGGGTTAGACGTTCTAAGGAACTCAGTTTCACCTAAATTTATTTTATATACCATTTCATATATAGTAGCTTGTATATCAGTTTCTAAAGAACCGTAAAAATAATATTCATCACCAAAGTTAAGTTCATTACTTGAACTACCCAATGTAGGTATGTTTATATAACTTGATAAATCATAGGTTGGTGCGGCGTTATATATATTCTCGGTAATGACGAATGTCGTACCTGTTAATCCACTAGGTGTTAAATACCCATTAATCGTAGAACCACTTATTTGGTCCGTATAATCAATTATTTTCCATTCTGAAGAATCCGGTTTGGTATCACCGGTAACCTTCTGACAAATGATTTCAAATTTTTCAGATAAATAACCAACATTTAAATCACAAACATCGGTACACCCTGACGCCGGTTTAGTATATGACCCTAAACACCCAAACTCATCACCAAAACTTACTGTGACATCCTGTGAGGATAATGAAGGTGTACATACTTTATCCGGACCGTTAACTTTTCGATAATAATTACAATGTAATGAATTTGTAAACCCTGACGAATTAGTAAATCTATACGTAACATATAAATGTTCATTTGAACTATCCAATAAACCACTTCCAGTACTATTTGTTAATATATTAGGAACGATTAAACCTGTTTCAGGTGCCGGTAAAGTCCAATTTCTATTTGATTTATACGACATAGCCGCAATTAACTCCTCATCGTCAATAACAATTAAATGGGAATCAGGAAATACTTTACCAACCCTATTAGGTCTACCATTATCACTACTATTAGGATTATCATCCCATAAATTATAGTAACGTATACCGGGGTTATTCATATCATCATTTTTAGTTGACATGATATATTGTGGTTCAAATAAATTCATACGCTGACCAAAGTTAGGTGGGTCCACCCAAAAAGTCTGACCATTACAACAGTCAGGATTCTTATGCCACATTAACCAAGGAATATGTAATTTAAAATTTCTCGCTTGACCTGTAGTATTTGTAGGGTCAGTATTATCATAAGGTTCAAGTGCAAATTTTTCACCATAAAAGAAATCAATAGTTTGATTTGTATAATGTATAATCGCAATCGCCTTTTGTTCTTCCGGCTCAACAATAACTTTACCACCTACAGAATCATAAAAATACACATCTCCAGTATCAGTTTGACCACTACTCGAAGCATAACCCAAATACTCTTTAGTTCCTAAATAATCTATAGACCCATATGTGGAATAATCTTTATACGTTGAATCGAATAGACCTGCCGGATTCACAGACCAAGGAATATTCATATTCCAAATTTTAACATTAAACTCATCAGTTTCACAAATAGACTCGTAATTAATAACATCATCATTCCAATGTTTAGCAGGTGTTACACTATCATAAATTGTTGTCATTTTAGGAGGATAAACTATAGTTCTACCATAACAACAACCACTTAATAAATAACTAAAATCAGGTGTTACCCTATCTAAAGTTACCACGTCTAAACAAATATCAACAATTCTGTACGTCATCATAGGATAACAACTATCAAAGTCCATAAAACAATCTAAAACAGGTGTCACCGGACTTGCAGATGGTGTTGGAGTTATATACGATGCGGACGGTGTTGGTGTTGGTGGTGGTAATGCACAAGGGTCCGTACTTGGTGTCGGAGTCATAGTAGGTGTTGGTGTTGGGGTTGGTGGTAATGTCTCACACACACAATCTTTTCCACCATTACCGTTATAATATATAGTGATAAAATCACCTATAGAAGGCATCCTAACAATATCCGAGTTACACCCCGAATAAATAATATTAATCTTATCTGTACCACTTAAAGTAGACATATCAACAATATAATTAGAGTTTATCGTATAATCACTATTAGTATACGCACTCCAATTAATTGTGTCGGCAGTAGTATTACCCGTAAAAAACCCTCTCATCGAAGCTTGATTATATATTGGTGAAATTTTAGTATCCGAAAACGGTATCCCATAAGTGTTACCATCATCACCATCAACATAGAAAGGATATTTAATATTTTGTTTATTAGATTGAGGGTAACCGGCCAAATTTTGAGCATTAAAACTAGGTTCTAAAATATTAAAATTCTTTGGGGTATAGGTGTCGGGTAACGCATTATAACTAACCTCACTATCACCTATTTGAAAATACTTTATATTAAAATCACCTTTAGATAATTTTAATCTCGCAGCATCAGTAATTTTTGTATTAATTAACGCTGAAGTGTTTTTTAAGATATATCCCATTATTTTTATTTTTTATTATTCATATTTATTTTTTTTAGTCTGACGGACAAATTATATATACCTTGCCAGGTTTGGTTGAATTACCACTATCACAGGCATATATCTTATTCGTTGTAACATCGTATGTAATACCAAAGAATTCTTTATTACTTGGTTGGCCATATCCAGAACAAAGACCCACGTTCCCATCGGAATCTGAAACATATACATTATTATTATAAGATGTATAATAAAGTTTACCATTAGTGGGGTTAAACACCGATTGACCATTAGGTCCCACAGCCGAATAAAAGTCAGAATCGGTTATTATATTAGTCGCACAATTCATTTGTTTCACACCACTACTTGTCACTATATAAAGTAAATTATTAGCCGAATCTAAACTAAACGAGGAAATTGCAACCCCTCCGACGATATAAACAGGTGCAAACAAGTCAGCGTCGGTAGTACAATCAAACACTCCCAAACGATTACTATTACTATTATAGTAAATAACATTTTCCGTTGGATTGTAGGCTAACGTTTGTCTTCCTTCCAAATTTGTTGTTGTGCCGTTAGGTAGAACATCTATAGTTTCAGTTAAACAATTGAACTTAACTACCTTACCAAAAACATAAAATATATATATGACGTCAGAATTACTATCATAAACCATCCCTTGATAACCGGCATTGTTTATACCCGTATCAGGAAACGCCGTATAATTATCAGAATCAATATCATAAACTATCACCCCTTCAATACCACTAACTAAATAAATACTATTATTAATAGACCTATATATAATAGAATCAGAATGGATAGAGTATGGAAATGTTTGTAAAGTATCTACTTGACTCGAATCTATCGTAAATCTACCTAATTTGGTATTAGTGGTCACATAAAAATAGTTAGAATCCCCCTTCACAATTTGATTAGGTCTGTAGTCATTTACACTCTTAAATACCTCATCATCACCACATTCCTGCGGTGTTTCATCTATCGTCGTTGGCGACTCAATCAATACGTTACAACAATCACACCCACTAATGGTCGCATTAGATAGTGAGAAAGTGTTAACATCAGTTCCAAAATCACATGGACTATTAGTGGAACCGAAAGTTAATATAGAATCGGTTTCAATAATAATAACATCACCATTAGTGATAGTTATATTACTCCACGTATTTGTAATCGTTTGTACTTGAACAGTTGTAAGAGCAGCTTGACATTGAGCTTGAGGTTGTTCAATACTTCCAATAATATTCCCTAAAAAAGGTATTACGCTACCATTCTTACTTAATTGAACAGTTCTATTTAAAGTCGAAAATCCAACTTTTCGGCTATTTTTCCAAACACCTAAATGTTGTAAATCGATAGTTATTGTAACACCGACAGGTAATTGTGGTGAAACCGATAATGTAGTTAAATAAGTTCTATTTAATAAACTAGAAGTATTCTGTACCAATTGTGATGTGGTATTTAAAGATACACTATATTGTGTGGTCCCGATAAAATTATTAATAGTTATAGACTCATTCACGACATTATCATCATCGTCTTTAATAGATACCGCATAGATACCCGGACAAATATTAGTATATAAATTATTATTTTGATATGTTAACCCATTATTTATAGAATATTGATATGGAGGTTGACCACCTGACCCAATTAAAGAAATTGTCCCATCACACTCACAAGTTGGTTGATTAACACTAGTTTCTAAAGTAAATGTCTCAGCTGAGGTACAATTACCCGACAATACACTTAATAAAGATAAATTAACCCCTAAACTAAACCATCCCGATATCGGGGGGTTAGAGTTTAAAGAATCCGTTGAGAATAATTGACCACTACCCGATGTACCACCTTCCATAAAATCAATTGGACAAGTAAAATACCATTGACTAATTTGTGGATTGTATAAAACTTCACAAATTTCACTAACATTATCAGCAATCCAAGTAGGGTTACCCAAACTATCATACCCATTACCAACCATGTTAAATTGAACAGTCTGTTTGCCGAATATATTGTAAGTTATACAAAATGGCTCTAATGGCTTTAATGTAGTGGTTGTGGTTGTACTTGTGGTAGTTGTTATGTCAGAAGTTAACACACAAACAGTATTTGCCGTAAAATCACCATAAAAATCTGTAATTACCGCAGGATATGAACCCACACTTAAATTATAAATAGCTAAACCTAAACCACCATTACCCCACGATATTGTATAGGGTGGGGTACCACCAACAATCGAAATTGAAGCAGAACCATCTGATGAAAATGGTGAACTAGGATTAATAATAACACACTCAACCTCCATCGGTGTTATAGTGATAACTCCACAATCATTTATAGTATCAGGTCTATTCATACTTTAGTTTTATATTATAAATAATCAGTTACTCCTTTTTTTGTAACTAAAGACTTCATTATTTCAATGTATTTATCCGTTGAACTGTTTTTATCGACAAAATCAAAATACATAATATCTTTTTCTAATTTTTCTAAAGGACTAACGTTAATATAATCCCCTTTATAAAATTTACTATTTTTAAGATTTTCAGTAACACCGGCCATATGTAAAATAGGTTTACTCTCAAAAACATTTATACAATCAGTCGCCCAAGAAAAATCTAATTCACTATCTATTTTAGTCTCAAAACCATGTAACCATAAATTCCAAAGTAGAGACCACATCTCAGCCGTCCAAAATTGTATCCCACCGGCACTAATTGGATTTCTTTTATGATAATCTAACATCTGATTATAAAGAGGAAGACAACCTTCATATATTTTAAACCATAATTCATGGTCAGTATTCTTTAGTAAATATTGCCCACCACCTGAATTTTCTTGATTACATTTAACACATTCAATTTCTAAACCAATAACATCGGTCATCTCATCTATTAACTGACCCTCATAAGAATTTGGATGTTGTTTTTCATATCTATCACAACAACTTTTAATATAATTGTAACCGATATAACCTATAGTATCAGACAAATAAGTAACATCGTCATTCATCAATTTTTTAAAATCCGGTAAAACCCTAAAAACGATATCGGAATCGTGTAAGAAAAAACATTTACCATAGTTAGGATATTCTTTTAACCATTTAGAAATTAAATATGGTTTGATACTTGGGATGTAACTCTTATTACCCCTATCGTCTTGATAGTGATGAACATTAACACCTAACTCCCTAAGTTTTAAACTCTCCTCACTAGGTTTATCACCACTCTTAACTATACCTAATATTATATGTATATTTTCAGGTGGAATACCTAACTCGGTAAAGTTATGCACATACACTTTAATTTGCCAATGGAAATATGGGACATCCGGTTGTGAAGTAACAAATAATGGTAACATAAATAGATTTTATTCTAATAAAATAACCCTATTTTTAGTTTTTTAAACCCTTTATGAACATATCAAAGGTAGAGGTGAATTTAGTATTACTCCACTACCACTAACTCTAGCCACAATATACGGACCACCAACTCCAAACCCAAGTTTCCAAAATTCGTTCCCACCAATAAAAGGGATTGTAAAACCTGGGTCTGTATATACCACATCACCTGTTGCAGGAAATGTATTAGTCGGGTCACTTGTCATAATATAACAGGGGGTATATTGGTCAAAGGAACAAACATATGACATACTGCCGTCATCACCAATAACTGACCTTTCTGAATCTTTACCTAAAGGAGCGTCACCTGAAGGTGTTGGTGTTGGTGTTGGCGTTGGGAGAGGTGTAGATTCGGTACAACACTCTATAAACTCCACTTGAACGTTCTCTGTAACACTTTGTAAATCACTTGTACAAATATCTAGGGGGTTGCCTTTTATTATTATAGCATTAGTAATAAAACCGGTAGAACAGTCTACCCACTTCGCATTACCTGTACTCTGAGGTACAGATAATCTATATGAAACACAAACACACGTAGGTGTTGGTGTTGGTGTCGGAGTTACCGTTGACGTCATGGTTGGTGTTACAGTATTTGTCGGAGTTACCGTTGGCGTCACCGTTGGTGTTGGTGTTGGTGTAGCACCAGGCGTTTCTGTTGGCGTTGGAGTTACGGTATTTGTTGGCGTAACCGTTGGTGTCGCAGTTAACGTGGTTGTTGGAGTTACCGTTGGCGTCATAGTTGGGGTAGGAGATGGGTCAGGACCACAACTAACACATTCAATATCATAGTGGATAATCGTATTAACCATAAATTCTTTAGGTCCATCATAATCACATTCAGTTGTTATTTTAATATAATTATCAATAATAATATAAGTTAAATCATCTATCCCCGGAAAAGACTCAGCTAAACTTTCAATGGAATTTAACCACACATTATCAGCGGGGAAATCATTTAAAGTATATCCGGTATAAAACTGTTGTGACACAATCGACCCACCTAAAGTTAGAGAGTTTTCAAATATCGCATAATTTAAAACACAATTAGTATCATCTAAAGTTAAATCATAAAACCCTTCATTTAACATTTCTCTAGGACCTTTTCTAATTGTGGTACCAACATTCTTAAAATCATCGTTACACACATTATATGTTTGTCTAGCATTAATGGAATTAAAACCTGTGATAGTAACACTTCTTTGTTTAACACAGGAATTTGAATCGGTCACTTTTAAAGTATATGTACCAGCACTTAAATTATTTACGGTACTTCCTGTTTGACCCGCAACATTATTAGAAACCCAATCTAAAGTAAACGGAGGTTCACCACTATCAATAAAGGCAGTTACAACCCCATTAGAACCACTATTCGAATTAGTCGACGTTAATACAAAATCCACCGAAGACGATGAGTTAACATTAAATAATTCAATTTGACCACACCCGGTATTATCAGTAACCGTAGCGGTATAATTACCCGAAGTTAAGTTGTTAAAAGTATGTGAGGTTACTCCGTTAGTGATACTATTCCCGTTTATCTGATAAATAAAAGGTGGTGTAGCCCCACTAGAAACTTCAATAGTTACAGAACCATTACTTAAATTACAAGTAGTGCCTGTGGTACTAATATCTATATCAAACGCACTCTCATCTTCAATTACTAAAGTTTCGGTATATTCACAAGGACCTAAATCGGTTATTTTAACATCATACGTACCCGCACCTAAACTAGTGAACCCATAACTAGAATTATTAACAGTATAATTAACTGTAGAATTATCAGGATATGTTAAGGCGTAGGTATATGGGGGAGTACCTCCAAATAAATTAATATTAATAGTACCACCATCATTATCACATATAGAATTTGTTTTACTAATACTTAATACCGACAACCCACCAACAGGCGAAAGAGTAGTTGAACTATTAAATGAACATAATCCCGCATCCGTAACCTCAACATTAAAAATCCCCGATGTTAAATCGGTAAATGTATAAGACCTACTAAAACTTATAGAAGTATTCCCATTAGAACCTGAGTAGTAAAATGGTTCAGTACCACCAGTTATATTTATTGTAATTTCACCGTCATTATTATTACAAGTAGGATTAACACTAGTAAACGAACCAAAACCAACCGGCAACACTTGAATAACATTTTGACCCTTATCCACAGAACAACCTGTACTATCGGTAACGGTAACACTATATGTTCCAGCAGTTAAACCTGTAATACTATCAGTTACACCACCATTAGACCACAAGTATGTATATGGTGGATTACCAGTTAAACCGGTAATAAATATTTTACCCGAATTGACCGCACATCCCGCATCGGCGACAGAATAAAACCCATAATCAACTGTTGTTGAACTTTGAATTATAACAGTTTCTGATTTACCTGTACATCCCCCTCCATCATCACCTATAACATAATAAGTACTCGCCGACAATCCATTAAACTCGAAGTCATTACTAAATGAAGAACCGGATGTAAGATATCCACTGTCATTATCATATAACTTAAATGTCGCAAGATTATAAAAATTTTCAGTTGTCGCGGTAAGAGAACCATTATTATCCCCACATATAGTATTTTCAATACCTGTAATAGACATTGTAATACCGCTAGATATATTAACATTAACAGGTAAAACTATATTAGAGGGAACACAACTATCAATAATATTAAAAGTATACGTTCCTGCAGTTAAAGAATTAATAGTATAAGCCGAAACTCCGGCACCTAAAGGTATAGTCCCTAAGGAAGGACTAATCCACTGTATAGTATAGTCGGGAGCACTTCCCTGTATATCAATACTAAAACCACCCGAACCATTGTTCGAACAATCACCACTAATACTTGGTAAATATGATAATAGACAACTCATTATTGATTACATAATATATTTATATTTATACCAACATTAATTTTAAAGTTGGTTCCTGTTTCAGAAATAGAACATATAGGGTTATACACACCTACCTTACTAGTTACAAAATCTGTTGGCTCTTCGAAATAATAATAGTCATAACCAAAAGTTTTTAAATCATTTAAAGATTGCGTTAGAGCATTATCCCACACATTTGTCGATGGCGAACTTAATGTGGGGTTTAAATAGCCCACACCATTAAAAAATGGTCTTTCAACAACTAACACATCATCTATATATAATTCAACAAACCAATCAGTCGATAAAGTATTTAAAACACAGTCAGTTAATAAGTATCCGTTAGTAGTCAAATAACTAGTTAATACATTACCTAATAGAGCACTAAAACTCTGTATGTCAACATTCCAAGGGTAAGTACTACAAACTAATTCCTCTATTGGACAATCATTCCTAAATATGTTCGTTACTAAGTAACAAGGCTCACAAGGGACCGGTATTAATTGACAACCCTCTTGTCTTCTCCACACCATCTTTTGTCTATGAAATATAGAGTTTTCATATTTTATACCACTATTCCATATTGTTGAGGCAGGAACCATCTGTTCAACTAACCTCACCCAATAGTCACCAATACCAATAACATAATCAATCATATTTTGGTAATTGAAATTGTCATTTTCTATCCCGATATTTTCTTGAGATTCTAAATACTTCCAATAAACCGATTCAAGTGTTGGATACCCACCTGTTTTACCGTTAGACGTATACATTCTATTTCTAACATTAATCATATTAATCCAAAAAGTTTGAGCGAATTCAAAGAATGTTTTTCCTCTAGGTTGTGAAGACACACTAGTATCATCAACCCCACCTCTTATAGGTAAAGAAATATAATTACCATTCGGTATTGGGTATTCATACCTATTTGACATATTCCACACATCATAAACTAAACCTTGAGCGGGATTTAAAAATAAATCGACATTTTTAACATTTAAAACTAACCTATCATCTTGAGTGAAGTATTTAGCGTTCATTCTACCATCTAAGTTTGACCTTAAACCCGTTTCTGTATCAGACCAACTTTTATTATTATCAACTTCTTTACGTAAGTTAAAATTAATATCCATATATGGAAATTGTTCATATCTATTTAAATATTCCTGACCATATGTGAATGGTTGTAGAATAGTTTGGAAGTCAGGATTGGTCCCACTAAAAACACTATTAGTTAAATCGACCTCTTCAGGAGACCTGTGTTGTGGTGTGGATTCAAACCATCCAGCACCTTTTTGGAAAAAATATTCACCATCAATTAAAGGTTTTTTAGGATAACCCTCACTATCTATAGGGTATTCCTCTATTACAACATTGGAATCTTGAATCGTATTACTTGTTGTAAACCCGGTATACGTTACTCCCATTATTGAGAAAGTATTACCTGACTCTAATATTGGCGTGTTAGACACATAAGTACCTCCCGATATTTCAGCATATTGAGCGTCAAAATCCTTAACATTTATTTTTTGGTCGGCTAAGTAAATATATTCGTTAAATTCAACTAAAGCGTCGGGCGCCCCGATTAACCTCATTAAATATTCAATAGATTTTCTAGTTCCTTTAGATTTAAACAAATAACCCGAATTTAATATTAAATTTCTATAATATTCGTAATTAAGTTCATCCGGAGTTTTTTCATTACTTAACCCAGCAAATTGAACATCATTATCATTTACCCCACCAAAAACAGAATTAAGAAATTCATCATTAGTAATTGGTGAAATATTATTTGACCAACCTAAGGTTTGGGAAAGGTTTCTCAATAACTGTGAAGGTATATCATTTCCGGTATTATAATTAACAGAATTCATATAAGCTAAAGCATCGATAAACTTTTTAGACTCATCAAAACTTCTACCATAAATTTGTAAAGTTTTTTCGACTTTTTGGTCTGAAGTATCAAATTCTTTCAAAGAACCTGTTATCATAAATCTAGAAACTAAATTAGTTTTATACCCGTCAAATTCTCTACTAATATTATTTAATTCAGTTAAATAAGTTTCAAATCTAGAAGTTAATATATCTAAATTCCAATTACCATATAATGGCCATGTAACCTGATTAGCAGATATAATAAATGTACCATCATCAGACTCTCTAGGTGTTTCAAATGTTGCGGTGTAGATAGGTGAAATATTTCGATTAAGTAAATATTTCTCAACCTCATCAAAATACTCACTATATGATTTATTAACTTCCGAATCATTAGGTCTAACAACTATTTCATCATAACTAAAAGATTGACCTGAAAAAGGATTACCTTGTACATAAAATTCTAATATTCCCGTAGTTAATGAGGTCGTTGGAATTAAAGACGTCAACCCATATTCTTCACCATTAAGATATAACGAATATTTTATATATTCGGTAGTAATATTTCTTAAAGGTGAAACTTCATTTTCTTTTACTTCTAAATTTCTACTAGAATTAGTTGAAAAATCAATCCCAAATGGGTTTCTCAACCTACTAACATTTAACCCTACTTTAGTCTCATTAAACTCAGGATAATATACAATATTTTCTGCTGTAACACCAGTAGTATAATCAATACCCATCAATGTCGATTCGATACCCGCAGGAAAATAATTAATTATATTTTGAATGGATACTGAAATTCTCTTAACCATAGAACCGTACTGAGTAAAGTTGGTAATTTGAGATAAATCATAATTAGGGTAGACTTTAAAATTATTTTCAAAAATCAATCTAGATTGTTCGACACTATTAACACCCAATCCATCTAAACTAATTGGCGTTGAAAATGTCCCGGTATTAAAAGTTCTATTAACCTTCTCATCCGTTCTTGTTTTAAATTCAAAATTCCCTTGAGTTAATCCACCTCCAGTAACTGTCTGTAATCCGACAATATTATCTGAGAAAGTTCCTTCCCCTGACGGTCCCTGAGGTGGGTAACTATATTTAACTACCGCCATTATTCTGTGATGTTTGTAAAGTTCTTACTAAAATCGATATCAGAACCCCTGTCTTGTCTAACCTCATAAAGTAGTTCATTAAATTGGTCTCTGATTTCATATAAATTATATTGTTTATAGATGTTATTACTTGTATCATAAATAGTATATATACCATCTTCCATAGATTTAGTTTGATTACCATATAACGCTATCGCTAATGTAGATATATCATGTTCAACTATTTCTATGTCCATAGTAATTGGATTAAAGAAAGTATTAGTTATTATAATGTTTTGATTAGGCTGACCAATATATGGTATCGCATTCGGCTTATTCGTTGGGGCCGAAGATGGTGTTAAAGTACAAAAAATTATATTTGTATTATTCTCAGTATACCTATATCTAACTGATTTCTGAGAACTATTGGTTAAGTTCTGTACTACCGGCTCACAGAAAAAAGATGACGTTATTAATCTAAAGAAATTAGGTATCTTAGTACCATCATCATTTAAATATTCTATTCTAAAACCAACTAACCCCTGAGTCACAAATTTATTTCTATACTCTGAAGGAACCGCATTTAAATCAATAACAATACCTTTAACATTTGGTAAAGACGATAAAACACCACAATCTAAAATAGTCGTCCTAATTTGAGCCGGTCTAATGAATAGAGTATATATCCCTAAAGCATTAAATTGTTCAGCAGGTAACCTTAGATTATATAAACCACCTAATATTTCAACATCAGGAGCGCCACCTGTATTATTATTATTATAATAAGGTTGTAGTATTGAGGGCGCATTTAATTTAGTTAACGTAAAGTTATCCGTTTCATCCCTAGTTGGTGTATAATTTAATATTATTTCTACATCCTCAGGACTAACGTCCGCACTTCTTATATTTCCGTATGTTCCGACAGCCATTTCTTATCTTTTATTATAAATACTTAATTTATGTTTTTATGACGTTGAAAAACTTGTAACCATATTTTTCCAAGTCCCCCACATTATCAACTTCCCCTAACCTGTTCATCGATTCTAATCCCGACATTTTTCCTCTTTCTATGAACACATTTGACTGAATCTCAGCTTCATCAATAACGCCCATTAAAACTTCATTTTTAGTTAACCCCGAACATATAACCATATCCTCGGTGATACCTGAGGATTCAACGACGAACACCGTGGTACCATCTGAATAATCATAGTAATTGACATCATTAATCGTATAGGCGGTATATAACCCATCAGTAGAAGGTCCATGAACAACACCTTCAACACCATTATCACCACTAACATTTACCCCAAGTTTAAATTTACCCCCAAGTAAAAGAGCTTTATTACCGTAGACTTGAAGGTCATTTATAGTTGATTCCGTATACCCACTAACAATAAACGGGGTTGTTGTAAATCCACTTATTGGTGGACCTGAATCACAATTCTCATCCCCATGGAAAATATAATCATACATTAATGGTACTCCCGACCAACTACCACCTCTAGGTAAGAAATAAGCTGTACCGTTAGGGTTATTAGCGACAACATTAGTGTATGGTACCGTCACATCTTTTTTAACGACATTATAACCCCATGGACTTGCACCAGATAAAACTATATTATATACACCCGGTGAAGAGTAACTATGAACATAATTAATTGGTGTCATATTTGTAATTGTTTGTTGTGGTGAACCATCACCCCAATCAACAATATAATTAGAAAAACTTAAATACTTTTTAAACTCTGTATCAGACGTATTATAAAAATAAACTTGATAAGGTGATGTAGTTGTGGCTGAAAATAAAAAATTACTAATCACATCTTTTTGAGTTACCGCACCATCAAAAACAGAATAATAACCAATATCATTAGTTGTTTCAGTTATTAAAATAGGAATTGTTAAACCTGTTAATAGTGAAGCTCCTTCTGTACCCCCTGAGAGTATTTGAGTCATAGATGAGTATACGTAACTTTCTCCAGTAATTGGAGTTATGTCCGGTATTGGCTCAATATCACAACACTCATCATCAATAGTACTACCCGTCATGAAACCATCTGAGTATTTAACTCCATAAATGTCATTTATGTTTTCAGGCGATATTTTAATATGAAAAATTCTATCTGACATATTACTGAGGATTTACATATTCATACCAATTTATGGGTGTACTCGTCCCTACTCTATTACCAGCATTGTTTGTAACCTGATAAATTTTATTATCATAATCAAGGTTCACATCATAATAAAAATAATCGGACCCTTCAAAAACAAATTTGTCCGACGATATTTGAGATTGAGGTGTGTTCATCATTTTAACAAACACCCCTAATCGACCATCAAAAAATTTGGCCGTCATATAAAATGTACTAATATCTAAATATTCAGGGTTTCTTAACCAATACAAAAAGAACCCTTCTTTGTCACCAACATAATCTAAAGAGTATGATGGTTTTCTAATATCAACATTAGGTTTGTACTGAGATATTTGAACATTCTCAACACCTCCTTGTTGAACAGGTATGATAACCGTAAAAAGATTTTTTTGACTAATCGGGTTTTTGGTATCATAAAAATCCAACTTAAAAAAAGACTTAGTGAAAGGTTTTTCAAAATAATAGACTTGTTGAGGTACGAAACCTTCCGCAATATAACTAACCTCCCAATCTGAAAGTGTAGAACTATTAATATTACCACCATTAAAAAAATGGAAATCGTATTTGACGTTAGTTTCACCATTTAGACCATATGAGTCGTGAGCATACCTACCAACTTCAAAATCATCAACACTACCTATAACTTCCTTTATAACTTCAGTCTCAAACTTATCAATACTATCATCCTGACCTAAGAAATCCCACTTAATTTCTACAGGTAAATTGATGTATTTATCTCCGTTTTTCGGTATTTTAAATTTATATTTATTCACAGCCGTCTATTAATGGTTCTTGAGTTATATTTTGTTCTATATAATTAGTTCCTTCAGGTATTATTCTGAATATAAAATTATCATAAGGATAATGAGTACCATTTAAAAAGGGATAATTAACACCATTACCTTCGGGGTCAATATAACCATACGGGTATAAATCTCTCCATATAAATTTATTACCGTCAACAGAAAAATATGAGTAATCAGGTATTCCGGCAACATTTTTTTTATCACCTTCTTCGATATACCCCGAATAATCCCTAATCTTTAAACTATTGTGAGGTTGGTAATAATACCCCATTTGATTCGTATTCATATCAGTCGCACTAATATCAAACACAAATGGGTTAAACGTAAATTTATGGTGTAATATAGAAACTACTCTCTCAGTTTGTTCGTAGTCATTCCATTCACAGTAATCACCATCTAAAACATCACCTTTATTTAAAGACTTTATATATGTAAATGGTATTGGTCCATTTCCCGGACCACCATTATTACCCATAGCCGTGTTGTAAACACCAACTGGAAAGTTAGTGTCCGAATTAACACTAACCCACCATGGTGAGGGAACATTACCATCCATTGGTAGATTAAAACCCCAACCCTGTTTTAACCCCCTATATTCAGTTTGGTTTTTTTTCAACCCAAAAGTATATCCAAAATAACCTTTCCACATTGTAGTGAAGAACAATTCAGATATAGGTCTCATTTGATTATCAATCAATCCCCTTACATCGATATCTTCATTAAAAGATGCTGAGTAAGATTGACCCCCCTCTTTAACCGACACACGACTTATTTTAGTGGGAGTAAACCCACTACTTTCATATTTTTTATTCACCCCAAAACCATTTAACTCAAAACCAGCCTTTGATAATACTAAGTCGTCAACATCGGTCAACACCTTATGTTGTCTAACATAATATTCTGAAATAGTTTCACCACTTAACCCATCATTAAGTATCCTTCTAAAATTACCCTTAACCCCATCGTTAAATGTACTTCCGGTATAACCAACATCAACAATATTAAAAATATATTCATCAGAACCGTAAAAGTCGTCACCCAAAGAGGTAACTTGAAATATGTTAGTTCCGTTATATGTAATTGGTATTAACGTTCCGGAAATTCTCTCGGTTAACCCAACAAAAACCCCAACTGATAAATTATGTTTAACAACAGACCTAAATGAAATAATGTTAAGACCGTTTCTTGTCGTATTGGAAATTATAAATGGGGGACCGTCGGACGCAACCCAACTATATGGTGTTGGGGACGGTAACCCATATCCATCAAAAAGACAACTCATTTGTTTCTCAGAATTACCACTAAACGGATAAGTTAAAAAGGTATTCCAGTTATACGTTGAAGCACTTTTACTTACAAAATCTATATGATTATTTGGTGGTTGAGTATAACCCACAACATTATAATCTTTTCTAATAAAATCAAACTCGTTATATTGTAAAAATCCCTTCCATTTAACGGTTGTTACCAAAGGGTCACATTCTTCAGACGCGGAGATTTTTTCGTCAACATAATATAAATTATTTTCTAATGGTGTGTAGTTAGTCGAACCTGTATAAGCATTTTTAAAAACAATCGAAAACTTACAACTCGGCCTAAATATAGTCGAACTCTGTCTCTCATCATCATAAACTTGTTGTAGTTTTATATTTACCGACCTATCAAACTCATTATTAATTTTACTATTCTGAACTAACGGCACATTCAAATATAATTCTAATTCAGGTGCTGATTTATACCTTAAAGTACTTAAAACTATTGTAGTATCTTTTCTATTACCCATATTAATCGATTATAATTTCCTGATTTATCCATTTTTGTCTAAACCTATCGAAAGCACTCTTACCTTTATTTAAACCAAAGTAAAAATGAAACGGAGCTCCGGTGGTGATGGAGGTTGAGGGGTTAGAATTCAAATCCCAATCAGCAGTGTCGGCCGATAAGTCATCTTGGGTGTTACCATTGACCGCATATATATACCCTTTATCAAATCGAGTCTGAGGACTTCCGTTAGTTCTAAAGTATCTTGAAGACGGTTCTAACCTATCTAATGATTGGTATTTATGGGTAAAGTACCCCCCATTTGAGATTGGGTTTGTATACCAGTCATTTTTCTGAGTTCCAAAAATATATGGACTACTTTTGATATTCCATTGATAAAAAGGAACTTCCTGAGAAAACACATCAAAATTACTAAACGCACACGTATCTGTAACAGTAAGTGTCGGATTTATAATAGTTCTTTTAGGTGAGATAAAATCTCTAGTTTGAGTATCAGAGGAGAAAAAAACACCAAATAATGTTTCATTAATACTACCACTATCATAAAATATTGGGTCCTGACCCGGAGATGTCCATGCGTAATTAGTAGACTCGAAAGGGGCCACACCTAACTCAGAGTTAATCGAATTCATTTGAGCGTAATCCCCATCGACCATTAATTTAGTTCTACTAAAGAAAGTTAAAATACCGAGAGAACTAACCTGAGTTAAAAAATTCATATTAGCTAATCTAGTAACAATCAACATATTTAAAAGTTCCGACACATCACCGTATGTTGTGGAATCTAATTTAGTTACAACATACCCATCATAATCATCAGACATCACTATTTCTTGTATATAATCAGTTCTCGGACCTAAATCCATAATTGTTGTAGGGTATTTCAAATATCTAAAATTACCACCATACCCATCATTTGCGTCGTGCCCAATGAAATTTTGATTGACATTATCCCAAGGACTTGACCTATAATATAAATTATTAGTCGGTGAGTGTAACACGATAACATCTTTACATATATTACTTTCAGGTTGATTTAAACTGTCATAAAAAACGTCGTTCTTAAACGTAAAAGCATATAAAGTCCCATTAATCCAATTGTTTGTAAATAAATGAGAAAACACATTTCTACACGCACCAAATATAGTTTGAACCCTATTTTTCCATTCAATAACTACCAAAAAATCTCTACCATTAATTAACGAGATTATAGGTTTGGTAATTAATATATAACAACCCCCATCCATTTTATTTCTTCCACCACCAAAACCCCAACAGTCATCACTTTTATCCCGTATCATCAACTCATTATTATTATCGTAATAACACCCTAAAGGGGCCATAGAACCACAATTAAATGAATTTATTACCTCAGTCAACACCTCAGGTTGGTCAGAATTTTCTGAATCGGTATAATCTTCATCAGCTCCTTGGTTAAGAGCGGTAGAACCACCCCCATTAATATTTTGGACTTGAGCAACACCACTATCATTGTATGTAACTATTAAAAAGTTAGAATTACTATGTAAAGCAAATGAATTATTTAAATTATCTTGAGTCACAGTTGAAGTTGGCAATCTATCAGACCTCATAACAATTTTTTTATTATCCGTAGATGTTAAATTGATATTTAAACTTAAAGTATCACTGTACTTAGATGAATAATAATGGTTTATTAACTCATTTGGTGTTGTATTAGCACCATCAGTTATGTTTACTCTCTGATAAAATAAAGAACCCCCTTCAATAATTTCATTTAGATAGTAACCCCTATTTCTATCAAGCCAATTGGGCCCAATAGGAATCTGCCCCGTCCTTCTCGGAATTACACCAAAAAACGGAGGACCAAAACATGGTATAGTTTCGGTAGTCAAGACTTTCCATTCTGAAATAAAACCATTAGAACCTCGAGCACCTTGAGTATAAAATAAAGGGGATGATGCCCAATTACCATTAACTCTAAGAACATTATCTGCTGAAGAAGTAACAGACCCTAAACTAGGTGTCGTACTTAAATTATCCGGAGTAAAACCAAGATTATTTACATCAGTATTAGAATAATAGGTATGTAAATTAGTATTAAAAGATGAGAAATCAAAGGGACCCGAACCTTGTGATGGTACAAAGTGAAATGAATCATAATAGATATCCGAAGTCAAATTACTACTGACATTATGTGAGTGGTTTTCCCAATTCCCATTAATCGGGTGATTCATTTTAAATTCACCTGTTACTATAGTACTAGGATTACCAAAATCATAACCAAATAATCGACTTAAATCATATTCAACATTAACTCTAGTGGAGTTAGGGTCAACACCCCTAACCATAAAAACAATTCTTTGAGTACCATAATCACTAAAATATTCAATAGGGTTAAATTCTCTATTTTGAACACTCCAATATAAAGCTGGTGGGCAGTTACTACTACCGGGACCGGGAGGGTTAAAGTTAGTTATAGGGTTCGTCACTCGGTAAAACGACATTTTATTATTTAATATTCTCTTCCCAAAACTATTTATATTATCCCAATCTGCAGAAGTAACAGTACCATTATTTAAAAGTAACATATAGTCATCGTAACTCATATTCTCAATAACCTGACAGTATTCAATATCCATAGGAAATCTAGCGTATGGTGGGTCAATTGTTTCATCCTGAACCACATCATAAGTTACGTCTATATCAACATTGTTATTATTCGGATTAGCATATGAAACCGTAACTTGAGCGGGAGACCCTACACTACCGTTATTAATAGTTGTGCCGGTGATTGAATATGTACCATACTGATTTAAAATTGTACTAGAATTAACGTCAATGTTAGTATCACTACTAAACCCTTCATCTTGAAAACTCACGATAGTACCCGAAGATAAAGATGTTTCTGCTGTACCGTTACACACAACAGCTATTACATTATCATAATGAAATTTGCCCGCATTTAATGTTGGTTCGAAAGCTACCTTTATTCTATTAACACCACCTCCAGGATTACCAATGGTATCCTTATCAAAATATTTGGATTTATTATTAAATAAATTTAATCTTTCATATAATGTTAAACTAGATGTAAAGTAACTATTTTCAGGGGCATCCGGGTCAGTAGGTGTATTAGTGGGGTCTTCATCATTAGTAACACTAGTCAACATTTCCGGAATTCTTGTCGCTGAGGTTAATGTTCCTGAATCTTCACTACCAAATGTTTCACCAGCAAATATAGTTTGATAAATTAAATCTTGGGTATACACTCCGGGAGTTCCGTTAGAGGGGTCCGGACTTAAATCTCTCCTATTAATATAATTACCACTTAATTGAAAAACACTTAATAAGGACAGACCTTCAACAACAGTATCTTGTCCCACTACAGAATTCACATCATCACTATATTCATCGTCTTGGGGTAAGTTGTCACCTTCCTCACCACAATCACAGAATGAACATTCAGGGTAACTAAGATTCGGTATTTTAATATTTTTTAATTTATCGGGGAATGCCAAAAGTTCTTCACATATCTTAACACCGTCGTCAGGTTTAGGACAATCAATACCATTCCGTATTCTTCTAAACATTCTTCCAATCCCAAATGGTAATATCGTCAATATACTCAAAATCGCTTTCACTATGTTACATATTATGGAAATTATGAAAATAAGAGGTATTATTATTATACACACTATAATCGCCAATATTTTTAACACCGCCCACAATATATGCACTAACGGTATTAACACGAAAAAAATCGGCATAAATAGGAATAACATTATCCAAAATAAAAAATATAATAAATCAAATCTAAATACCGCATCATTAGATGGAAATTTATTTACCTTACTCTCACATTCATCATTTAAGATATTTTTAATTCCAATAAATTTATTGGGTGCATATCCCCTCCTGTATTGGTCAACTAATTGTGAAACAGTATAAACCTTATTATACTTCATAGGATAAAATGTATCCTTACAATCAATACTATCCTGTATATTTACATAATCATCCCAGTCTAAACTAAAAGCATATGATTTATCAAAATCATCTCTGCTAGAACTACCTATCGGTTGGTTAGCAGGGTCTGACGTCGTATTTGTCCACCCATATTCTTTCACGTTGGGAACTAAGAAATATCCCCTCTTTATAGGTTCGGACAAACTTGGTGATTGTGACCATTTTACTTTAAACCTATATTTACCCGATGTTGGTATACCAACATTAGGGTCTACAGATATTACTTGTTCCCCAAATTCATTAGTCGTCACATAATCCAAATTCATGGGAACATCAATTAACCACGTACCATTATCATCAATAACAACACCACCACTTTCTAAATCAACGGTTTCTAAAATAGGTCTCCCTAACCCATCTTGACCAATAGTCTGTCGAATTGCTAGTATTTCACCTGGACCGGTTACCAATGAACATAAAGAACCGGCCTTATTTTTACTTTTACAATTTCGTTTTACAACATCACCATCGGCCGTCGAAACAATTGAACCCATAAAAACAGATGTCGGTCTAATTTCGAGATTTAGTTCATTACTTAAATCAAAATCAGTTCTATTTATACCTATATTACATAAATCTTCTTGACCCCATAAAGGTTCAACTTGGATAGTCTTATTTATGTTAAGAATCTGAGGTAAAGCTCTTAAATTTTCACCAACTTTAAAATTAGTACCGGCAACTTCTTGTTCGGTAGCAATACCCATTCTAACCAAATCTTGAGGTGATAAAGAAAACTCCCCGATATCCGATAAATCAACGTCCATGACAATTTGGTGACTTCCAACAGGAACCCCAAATATCATAAAATCACCACTATCATTAGTTGTTGCAGTATACTTGTAGTATTTATCAAAAACTTCAATTAAAGTAAGATTTGTTAGAACATCTTCTCTATCAAAGAAAGTCCCTGTAGGTTGGTGTCCCGAATGAGATTGTACATATGGTAATAGATTATATCTATAACCATCCTCATTAACATCGTTTAATGTTTTATAAGGATATAATTCACTAATAATAGGGTTTTCCTCATCCTCACTTTCAAGAGGAATAAAGACAGAAACTTTAGCGTTTGGAATACCAAAACCGTTATTAACGCTAACACGGCCAATAATTACCCCATAGTCGGAACATTGTCTAGTGTATATTTCACTTTGCAACAATTTTAACGACAATATTTCTAAATATTCGAAATCTTGCTCGATTTGCACATTAAGTGTTTTATCGACCCCGGGTTCGGTCCTTATTCTATATGATTTAGACATCTTTTCTTTTACTTATAAATAGTTTATATATGATTTTAAAATAATAACCTATTATAAAATAAAATAAATTGTTAAGAGAAGTTCACATTCTTAAGATTCTTAACTCTAACGTTAACATCCCTATTAGGAAACCTTAATTGATAAGTTTGACTTGGTTCGGCAAAAATAGTGTCATCAACTAAACCAATTTGTCTAGTATCAGAATCTGAATACTTTTGGGAAGTCTGAGAAGAAGAATATTGACCCCCAACTTGATTAAATATTTTAATGTCGGATAACGATATAACACCATTTTCCGATTGTAATAATCTTCTTAAATCTGAAATGTAAACATTTTCTCCCATTTCTCTATTTAAAGGACTGAAAAAATCTGTAACAATATTAATAATATTAGAAATTACAGTACCTTGATTTTGACTATTATCCAACACGACATCAACATCAACCGATAAATCAATAACATTAGCAGACTCGATAGATATATAATCATTCATCATCCTATAATTAGATAAATAATTAGCAACATTATTTTTTAAAGTTTCGGAAACAACTTCAGTAAGTTGGCCTGATTCATTATATGATAACATTTTAATATTAATCTTATTATTATTTTCAGTTATCGCCACTTTAGCCGGAGCTCCAAATTGTGAAGGCATAGTCCTAAGAATAGCGTTGTAATCATTAACAGTGACAGCTCTGTTTTGAGATGAAAAATTAAAACCAACTAAATTTCTAACTTCTTCTATCGTCATAATATTTGCTCCTCCAATAGCCGCAGTAACATTAGTACATCTTAAAGAATTGGTAACACTCGTGTTTATATTTTGAGAAGGTCCGTTTACGAAAAATGATATAACACCAATTTGATTAATAACATTTACACCTAAATTACTACCTAAACCACCCCCAATTCTATATTGTATAAATAATGTACTGTTAGACTTGAGTGTTGAACCTAACGCAAAATTATTAGAATATTTATTTAAATTAAGTTTATATCCATTTCTTGCAAATTCTCTTAATTGTTCATCTGCGGATTGACTACCACCACCAAATGTCATCTTAAGATAACCTTCCGGCGTATACTCACTAATAAATTTATCATTTGTAGTAATATACCTACCTACCTTAATACCGGGGTTATCAGAAACCTTAGAAGGGTCTTCAATAAATACTTTATCCTCAACTAACGCTTTAACCTCATACCATCGATTATTTAACGCTAAAAACTCTTGAGCCGGTGGCACATTAGCATATTGTGTACCGTCTTTTAGTAAAACACTAGTAATACCCAATATGTTTTTTTCAGGTAAAAATATTTCATAAAATGGTCTTACATCGTTAGATGATATTGTTTGTTTAAAAACTTTAGTAATACCATTAACCACCGTTTCTCTTTTAACTATTGTATAGTTAAGTAATTTATTGTTAGAATCAAAATTAGGTATTTTTAATCTGTTAGGTGTACCATCACCACCAACATTTGAAGCAAAATCAATATCATAAACTGTTTCAAAAACTTGACCCGCCCCAATGGATTGGGAACCTCTTCTTAATATACCACAATACCTCAAATCCTCTTTATCTCCGAAAGCCGGTACCGTTATAGAAAAATCGACTAAAGCAACTGATGGTCTTTGTCCCGGAATTTTTAACCCATATGTTCTAGCGATATTAAATACCGAAGATTTTTGTTGTGCGTATTGAAGAACTGTTTCTTGAATACTTCTATCTATATTAAATTGTAAATTATCTGTTACCGCCGCATTTAAATCTAATAAAACTGAAAAGACTGACGCGTCATTTACATTTTCAATTAAATCCGGATAATAAGTTCTTGTAAAGTTAATTAACTCCGTCCTTATCCCTTGGAAGTCCCTTGTCGTATATGAAATTTTCTTATTACCCATAATATTTAAATGTTAATGATTATAAAATCATTACTACTGAATGCACTGTTATTTATTGTATAATCTATCTTAACTTTAGCCGTATGTTCTTTAGTCTCTAAACCCGGAACTTGATATACATTATTTTCAATAGACGGTATTTCTTCAGAAGCCGGTTTAATAGTGACTTCATTTAAAGTAATTCCCGGCATAAATTCATCAACAGCTTCTTTTATTTCCGCTTGTATATCTGAAAAAGTTGGACCATCCATAGGTTCAAAAATAAACTCATATAATCTAGTACCAAAAGTAGGTAAAAAATATCTACTACCTTTACGAGTTAATATTAAATGTATTAAATCAGTTCTAATCTCTTCATCATTATTTTGAGTTAGTTCTAAAAACTTACCCTCAACAGAATCTAAAAAAGGAAATGTAATTCCGTATGTTGTACCATTTGCCATATCGATAAATATATTGTCTTACTTATTTATTATAAATACCAACAAATAAAAAATCGTGACATACCATTAAAGACATATCACGATTTGTTAGTTTGGTCTATTCTTTATTCACAACTAACACATTCTAAGATATTTCTTGAGAATGCTTGAGCAGAATTCTGTGAGAATTGGTAGTATAATGTCTTGACACCTTCTTCATGAGCATATAGATATAATTGATTAATATCTTTTGCCGGAATTGAAGGGTGAATCATAAGATTCAAACTCTGAGATTGGTCAATATACTTTTGTCTTTGAGCTGCTTGTAAAATAATTTCTTTAGGTGTAATCTCCAAGAAAGTTTTAAAAACATCTTTAGTGGGGAAATCTAAATGTTGAACCGACCCATCTTTTCTAAGAATAGTATCCCAAACTTCAGGTGTGTTTATTCCATATTTATCTAATTCATCAATTAAATAAGGATTTTTATAAACCGTTTTAATTTTAGCTAAATCTTTAACGAAGTAGTTAGATTTAATTGGTTCAATTCCCATACTTACTTGACCTAAAATAAATGAACTTGACTTAGTAGGTGCTATAGCCACTAAAGTAGTGTTAGCAAAACCATCTCTTATCGATTTATATTTTTCAGGATTCCTGTTGAATAACTCTTGAGACGCTTTGTCGGTTCTTTCTTTTAGAGTCTCAAAAATTAGATTATTGTAGTACTTACTATCTATTGATTCAAAATCAATTAATTTTGACTGTAAAAATGAGTGATACCCTAAAACACCAACACCTATTGCTCTATGGTCTTTAGCGAATCTCCAAGCCCTTTTCATACCAGCCATGTTATAAGATTTAAATATGAATTCGTCAAGAACGGCATTTAAAAACTGAGTATAGACCTCAATAGCATCTGTTTTCTCAATCTCTTCCCAATGTAATAGGTTAATAGACCCAATACAACAAACAAACGAGTTAAAACTATCAGTCGGTAACTGTATTTCAGAACATAAATTAGAGGCCGTAATCTCTAAACCTAATTCCTTGTAAGGGGTATTATTATTTGTATTATCTTTAAACATAATATATGGAAATCCAAACTCACTTCGTCTTTGAATTACTTTAGCCCATATTTTACGTTTACTAGAATCACCTTCTTTCATCTCTTTCATCCACTCATCAGTTATGGTAACACCAAACTGTAAGTTTTGAATTGGATTACCTTCAGTACCAATATCTAAAAATTCCGCGATGTCTTCATGTTCTATAGGTAACCACACCGCACAAGCCCCTCTTCGAGCTTCAGATTGTTTACATACGTCAACCGTAGTATCATACAATCTAGAATAATGTACAGGTCCATCTGCACGACCACCTGTTTTAATAACAGACCCCCTCGGTCTAATATTACCTAAATAAGCCGATGTTCCACCACCATATTTAGACATCATACCTATTTCTCGACCCGCGTTCAGTATACTATCTAGTGAATCATCAATATTTGACCCATAACAACTAATCGGTAATCCCTTTTCTTTTCCAAAGTTAATCCAAACAGGTGTAGATAAACTATAGAAACCTTTAGACATATATTTTTCAAATTTCTCAGCCCAACCTTCAATTTTAAGAATACTCTCAGCCTTGTTAGCCATATCTTTTATTCTTTGTTCCGGAGTTTCCGTAATATATCCCCGGGATAAAAAAGTTCTTGACTCGTCATTCAACCAATAGTATTTTTTATACTCACTATTTTTAACTTCTTTATCATCTCCACCCAATATCGATTGTGTTTCAAGTTCTCTAACTTCTTCTAGAGAATAACCATTATTCATATTCATATTTTTTTGTTTTTTTTTGTTTTTAAAATAAATCGTCTTCTGTAATTGCTTTTTGTTTTTTAGAGTAATCAATTTGTTTCTTATAAAAGAAATCACCTTCTTTAGTCGATGTAATTTCTACCTCAAACCATAGTGTTTTCTCTAACTTATCGATATCAACCTCAAATACGGGTTTCATCCCAATTTTACCTAATGAATTGTTAAATCTGTTCATTATGAAATGTTCTATGGTTTCTTTAGGTAAAAATTCTAATTCACCATTTTCAAAAATCCAATCTAATATCTTACATTCCGCTTGAAAAGCCTTTTTACAAGCTGAAATAATTAGATTATCAAACTCCTCATCAAACCACTCCGGGTTTTCACTTTTAATTATATTAATTAATTCAACACCAAAGTTACCATGGATATCCTCTTCTTTAGATGTCGCTTCAACAACATTAGAAATACCCTTAAAGACATTTTTCTCTTTATTAAATGACATCATAATTAAGAATTGTGAGAATAATGAAACGTGTTCAATAAATAACGAAAATAGTAATACTGATTTAGTATACATCTTATTATCTCGACTTCTTGTACCATCCAAATATTTTCTTAAATATTTAATTCTATCTTTAATCGCCGGAATTTCAATAACGTGTTTAAACTCTTCCTCTAACCCAAGAATTCTTAAAAGTCTAGCATAGGCATCTTTATGTCTAACCTCAGACTCCGCAAATGTCATACCAACATCACCTATTTCCGTGATTGGCATTCTTTTATAAAGGTCAGCCCAAAAAGTCTTTACCGAAACCTCAATTTGAGCTATAGATAACATCGTTCTTTTTATTACCTGTCTTTCATTGTCATTTATCACCACTTTAAAATCATTAATATCGGTAGTGAAGTTATACTCCGTATCAATCCAATAAGAATGTCTAATCGCATCCTTATACTTCAATAATGAAGGATAATCGTAAGGTAATATGTTTTCCCTTTTGTTAAAAATACTTTGTTTTCCCATGTTTCTTCTTTTATATAATAATTTTTTAAATTACTAATTTTATTAACCTTTTTTTTTTATTTTATTGAACAACCATCCAATTAAGATTGTGTTTGTTTTAATTTTTTCTTTTCGAGTAATTCTTTAACTCGTTGTCTATTTTTTTCTTCTTTATTATCCTCTAAACCTAAAAAAGTCACAGAACTCTCAGTATCAATCTCCAACATACCGTTATCGAATTTACAATTTTCAAAGACAATACCATCATCACCAATTCTAGATTTAGTTATTGCAATAGTTGCTAGTTTCATTTCTTTTTGTTGTAGAGATTTGGCCACTGATATAATAACGTGACCAACTTGAGCTTTTTTGATTGAACCACCCATTTGGTCAGTCGTAACAACATCAGAAGAGATTGAACTTCTATTTCCTTGAGTAGCGGTCCACCCTACTAAATCTAATTCGTGACACATAGATTCGAACGCTCTCATAACAGAACCTTCAGATTTCCATTCATCACCCAAGTTTTTTTCAGGTACAACACAATCAATATAATCCAAAAGAATAACATCAATATTAATACCTTCAGCAATCATTTTTCTAACTTGGTTTTTAATCTGACCCATAGTTACAGTATCCGATGGAAGTTTTTTCAAAATTAACTTGTTCTCCATACTATCTTTAACTTCGTTTACTTTTACCATAACCTCCGCCTTTCTTTCCGATAATTCATCAGGGTGAACCTTAGTCCAAAGAGTAATGTGTTTCCTTTGAATAATTTTTGGGTTATCCTCAAAAAATATTTGTAATACGTTATTCCCTATATTAAATGCGTGATTGGCTATTTTTGTTAACAATGTAGATTTACCAACACCGGTAGGTGCTAAAACAACCCCAATTTCCCCTTTAGCTAAACCACCTTTTAAGAGTCTATCTATTCCGGGTATACCCATTGGTACCGGATGTCTGTAATCCTCATTTAAAACCTCATCTAAATTGTAAAAAACGTCTGACATATTGTCTTCTCTCTCCCCAACTAGTAGAGCTTCTCTTACTAACCTTTCTAAAGTATCGTAGTTTTCAAATTCACCATCGTCAATTATCTTTTGAGCCTTGACCATAACTTTTTGTAACTCTTGTTGTTTACAAAATTTCATAGCTTTTTCTTGGACAAACTCAGAACCCTCAATACTAACCCCTTTTATTTTATTTATCGTATCAATTATAATTTTAGAGGCTAATTCTTGTTTAATTTCAGATTTAGTTAATTGTTCTAAGGTTTCAAAATTAGGTACGTGTTCATATTTTAAATAATACTCTCTAATCATCTGTATTATGATTTTAAAATATTTATTGTCAAAATAGTCAGTTTCTATCACATCTATAATAGACCTCGAAAAATCCTTATCAAGAATAATTTGGTTTAGTAATTGTTGTTGAAATGTCGACCCTAAATAATCGAATTTTTTTGTTATTGGCATATGATTTTATTTGTAGTAAAAATAAATATTACTGAGTTAGATTAATGCCCAAATATTCGTAATTTAAATCTTGGGATGAAAATATGTCAGTTAAATCATAAAGAACACTTTTTAGGTGAGGACGCACATCTACGGTGTATCTTATTTTAGGTGGGAATAGTTTTGCGTCTACAATTCTATGACACATTGTCACACCATCTTTTTTAAGATATATATTAATATGTTCCGGACCTTCAGTATTTGAAGTTTCTAGTATCATTGGATTATCCATAATTTGGTACATATTTTCAGACAAATAATCCATAGTCTTATATTTTAAATCAGTAGTCAATGTTTCTGAAAAATCTTTCATATAACTATATAACTCATAAGAGCTTTTAGCGTTTTTGTTATAATCTCTCACGTTAAAGAAACGTTGTACGATAAAGTTATCGTTAACCGTCATTAGTAATTCTAACTTAGTTGAATCTTGGTTTTTCATATTATTTTTTTTGTTGTTGTTGTTGTTTTACTATTTTAAAATCACCACATATGGTAATTAACATATTTTTCTTATTTCTATTAAATTCTATACACTGACCATTAATTTTATATTGGTTCGTATTATATTCAATACCTAATGAATCTGTCACCAAATATACTCCTTTTTTTTCCGATAACATAATTTTTAAACTAAATACCGTTATTAAAATTGATAAACCACCTACGATAATCTTTTTCATGTTTCTCTTCCACCAATTTTTAAATCCATTTTTAATATTAGAAAACATCTTTTTGGGATTCATAAAGTCGGAAATATCAGGAATATTAGGAATATTAGAATTACCCCCCCTACTCATCATTTTTATTTGTTTTTCAAAATCTTTTAAATTCATCATATTACTTATTTTGTTTAAAATTTCTTTTTTCTTTTCTAGTTAACTTTAGGAATGGAGTTAAAAAGTACACCCAATTATCATCACCTTTAGGTAGATATTTAAAAATACCATCATCCATCATCATTTTTATTAAATTTCGATGTCCTCTACCTTCAGGGTCTAAGGTTTCAGTATAATACAGTTCTACGAGTTCTTTACCCTCGTCGGTTATCAAAGGTATTGATAAATCCACTATTTTTTGATTTACCTTAAAAAACTCATCCCCATGAATCCCCGTTTTAGTTTTACCGGACAATAAATTTTCAATGGCCGCACCACCTTCCTTATTCTCAAATAACCTTTGAGCCTTTGTTAGAATATCGGTAACGGAAACTGTATTATCAAGTATTTCAGGAAAGAATTTAACTAAAGTTTTTTCACCAAAATAATATATCCCATCAATATTATCAGATTTATCACCAGTAAAAATTTTAAGAGTTATAATATTAGAGTGTGGAAACTCATAATCTTTACCCTTAATTTTATCACCATTATGGTAGAATTGTCTTGTGTTTGGAGAGTATACAGAGACGTTCTCCCCAATTAGTTGGGTAAGGTCCTTATCTCCCGAAAAGATTGTTTTGTGCTCATTGTTTGATATTTGACAATAATAAGCGATTAAGTCATCGGCTTCATTATTGTCAATATCAATTTGTCGAATAAACATTTCTTCCAAATAAAGTTTAACCCTACCTTTTTGTTCGGTAAAAGACTCTTCTTTATACTCATTTGAATCAGAATGTTTTTTTCGGGTTTCTTTGTATCGAGGGTATATATCTTTTCTTGCTTTAGAACTATCTTCACCATCCCAAAAAACAACAACTTTATCATAATTATATTCCTCAATGAAACGTCTTGTAGTATTTAAGAAATGCCATATACCACCAATATGTTTACCCTTATGGTAATAATCTTTGACTCCGTGAAAACCTATCTTAAGTAGGTTATTTCCGTCGACTAATAATGTTTTAATCACATTTTTTTTGTTGTGGTGATTTCTCACCGGTTCTCACTATAAAAATTTACTCTCCTCTTTCTTCTTTTAAGTCAAAATCACCATCAGTACCAATAATTTTTTTCCAATACTCAGCGTTTTCTAACTTATACTTCTCAATTGATTTTTTTTCTTCTGTAGTATCTTTACCTGAAAGAAAACCGTGTGGTGTTACCAATATTTTACCATCTTCATACCCAAGACCGTTGATATGATTCTTCATAACCGATACCTTTGTTCTTGAAGCAAACCTAATCTTCCTTTTATCCTTAACCGCAGATATTTTTGTAATTCCGGAATTTTTTTGATTACCATAAAGAAACACTAAAGAAGAATTTAACCAAATAGCCTCACCACCCTTAGCCTTTATTTTAGGTTGTCCGAATGGATTGTCAGGTAATTCAACCCATGGTTGATTAACAACAATTAAAGTATTTTCATATTTTGAATCCGCCTTTCTACTTCCTGAAATTCTTTGATTGACACCCATACCAATTTTATCCGCCAAAGTTCTAGCGTTGTGCATAGCACCACCCTTACCTTCAAACGTCATTTTACAAGGTACAGAACCAACAGAATCCCACATTATACAAAGACTATAATCTAATTCACCCTTTTGTTGTGAATCTAATAACTCATTAATATAATCAGTTATTTCTTCAATATAGTTAAAGTTATTATTAAATAAGAAAAACCCATCCCAATCTAACTCACCTGTTTCTTCATCAACCACTTCTTCACATTCAAAACCCATCAATTTAGCGTGGTCAAAAGACCATTTTTGTTCTGTAATTATAAAAACAGGTAGGATACCTTTCTTTTGGGCATCTACAGCCGTTTTAACCAAAGCAGTCGTTTTACCAGTATCCGAATGACCTAAGAACATATTCAAATGACCAATAGCCGGACCCGGGACACCAACGGCATCTAAGAACGATTCACCAATATCAAAAAACCTTTGTGGTTTATATTTCGCCGAAGTTGAAAACTTCTGTTTTAGACTTTTGAAGTCAGTTTTTTTCTTTATTGCCATAATATTTTATTTTTTATAAGTTTCCTGTAGTGTCTTTAATTTATCTTTTGATTCGCCAAATTTAGCAATTGCGTCATCAATTTCTTTAACAATTTGTGGGTGTCCACCAATCCCAACAGGGTTATTGTAATATAAATCTAATATAACCTCAGCTTCAGCCATTTCAGTTTTATATTTTAACTCCAAAGATTCGTAAATCTTTTCTTGTAGTGTTTTTGATTTTATTATTTTCATTTTTATCTAATTAAAAAATAACCTTCCATTTTTATGTGGAAGGTTATATGTTATTAATTGTGTTATTTAGAAAGGCATATCATCTGAAGCAGAGTCTTTCGATTGTGGGTCAGTTTTCTTAACCTCTTCTTTCTGTGATTGTCCCCCAAAAGAAACTTCACCTTGACTACTATCTCCGAAAACATATTTACCTGTTACCGTATCCCATTTAGGTGTTTCACCATTCGCAACAGCCTCTAAATACTCTACCGGTTTTTTAGCATAAACATCATGCAATGTTGATGGGTCATTTACCCATACATCAGAAGTTTCTTTATCTTCGTGTACCGGAGATGGGTCGTCAAACATAACTGTTTGTACCACAGTATATTGGTTACCATTGTTAGCCTTAGCTTTAGTTAATTCCAAGATAATATCTCTACCTTTTTCAGGGTCAGTAATATCACCTTTAGTTCTAAAGATAGGAATAATCTTATCTAATATACCTTCGTTTTTGTAGTTGTGTTTGAATCTCCAAAATTTAACCCCATCGGCTTCGTTATCTCTATCAACAACTTTTACAATGTAAAATTTACGTGAACGATACTGAGATGCTAATTGTCTATCAGAATCTTTTCCTGTTGAAGTTAGAGCCTCATAAACTTCGGTTAATGGTGAACGTTCGTTATCGTTCGCTCCCGGGTCATATAATTTAACCCATTTACCATCTACCTGCATTTCATGGTACCACACCTCTTTAAAAGGTGAAGAACCATCTGATGTAGGTAAGATTCTAAGTGTTCTTTGTCCTTGTTTTTCATCTTTTGGTAGGATAGCGGCGAAATACTTTTTTAGTCTTTCTTCACTAGTCATTTTGTTTGAGGAATTCCCCGAGTTTTGTGCTTTCTCATATTGACTTAAGATAGCATCTAATGCGTTGTTTGACATATTTTTTTTTGTTTTAAATTGTTTAATTACTTCAAAGATAATAAACATTTACTGATTTGTCAAACTATAATTAAAAAAAAAAGAGACCTAATTGGTCTCTCTTAAAATTTTAAATTATTGTGGTATGGTTAACTAAATGATTGTCTGATTTCATCGTCGGTAAAATTTTCAACATCGTCAGTAGTTAAAATATACTCATTTTTACCTGACTTCTCCATATCTTCTTGTTTATCAACAAAGAAATCTGTTAACTTCTGACTATATGGTCCTGAATCGATACTTCTTAACTCTAGTTTCTCTTCAGGTGTTTTAGGTCTATATTTTTCAATCTTATCTTCTAAACTGTTAAGTTTGTTAACAATATTGTCCATACTACCTAATTTAGATTCTAAGTCACCCAATTGTTTAAATAAATTGTCAAAATAATCATCCTGTTTAGTTTCAATGTTTTTTTGAGAATTAACCAAATCGGTTATTTCCAATTCTTCAGATTCACCATCAGTCGTGTTTTCACTACCACCAACAACATCACCATCAGTATCAATTTTATCAACATCCGGGTCATTTTTAATATCTATAGTTTGACCTGTTTCAGGTTCCGTAGGTGGTTCAACACCTAAATCATCCTCATCTGGCATAGGTCCCCCAACTTCACCATCCGGTAACGGCTCTTCATCAGGTGGTGGTGGTAATTCACCCTCTTGTTCAACAATGTAGTTATTAATAGAGTTATATCTTGATATCTCCGATAATATTTTTTTATCAATTTCCATATTAAATTAACCGTTTAATAGTTGTTTAACTCCATTAGAAGTCTCAACCTGAATTCGTTTATTTGTTCTCATAGTATTGTCGACTCTCTCAATCAGACCATCTCTCATACTTATAGTATAACAATCACCTGTATCCAAATCACACACTTGTTTAGTCCCGTCTCCGTTATCTTTTTCAGACATTTTGGTGTTTTTCCCCAAATAATTATCTAGTATTAGTTTTAAATCCATGTTTTGTTTTTATTATAAATATCGTTTATTCTGAAAAAAATTAAATTTATTATACAACATCATATAAAATAATAGATTTTTCAACTGAAGCCTCTATATTTTCCCTATCTAATTTGTCCATATCACTGTAAACATTTTCTTTTAGAGTTACCGGACCACTATTCAATATTAAGAATTTAGTTATACTAACCTTATCTTTAGTTACATTATCAACTCTTTTTTCCCATCTACTTTTAAGTAAACCAACGTTGTCACTTAAAGTACTAAAAGAAACGTATGGAGTGTTAGTTTTAGAACAATAAAAAGTTTTAAGTGCCATATATTGATTAACAATACCTTGAGAGTACTTCTCCTTAATATCAACACCTGAAAAATTATTATCATAAGATGTGAACTTGTCGTTTGTTTTTGATTTTAAATATATTGAGGCAAATATAATATATTTAAGATTACTATTATTAGAACCTAATGTAGTTTCTATATTAACCTTAACATTATTATAACTACTTTTAGTCAAAGATGGTGTCACTATATCAAACCCACTATATACACCATTAGAATTAGGTTCACAATTACTCACATTAGAAACATTTTTGTTAGGTTGATTAGTTAAATCATTAACAATACCATCTTTTTGAGATATAACATTAGAATCAGTTGTTCCTTCTTTAGTTGTACTAGTGGTGGCTATTCTATCTTTATTTTTATCAAGTATACTGTTTAATAAATTGGCTCTTAAAGTTTGTAAAAATGAATCGACTTTAGGTAATCCTGCTGTCGGTTGTCTAGTTCCCTCAATAATGGTTTCGAAAGTACCGGGGCTAATAACATGGTCAACTCTTGTAATCATATAAGGCCCGTTAAACATAGGCACATTTCTTAAGTTAAAATACATAGTTGGTTGCATCACAGCGTTACCCATCATACTAAGTACACATTGATAACTTCTATTTTTATAAAGATTATATAACGATAAGTTTTGTGTGGAACCACCTCTTCGGTTACCATTAACTAACGAGTTTGTAGCCTCGATAGATTCGTAAGTGGCCTTTCCTGGGTCTTGTGAAACTCTAAAGGAAGTGAAAATTGATTGGTTTTGGGGTCCTATATCAACATTAAACCCAACTACTTTATTAGAAGTAGCATAATCTGATTTATCCTCTTTAATATCGTCAAGTAATGGATTATCACTTTTTCTACGTAAATCAAAAGCATCACTCTTAAACCTATAATCAACATTATCTTTTAAATCTAAAACCGAACTACCCTTATTACCATAAAAACAAACTAACTTAGTCGACGAATTTCTATAATCAACGTTCGCGAATGTACCAAATAAAGTATTAGCAATCTCTAAAGTATCTTCTGATTTAGGTACGGGATTTTTTACAACATCTTGTACATTATAAAAATTAACATACGAAGGAAGGTTCATTACATTAAAACCATTTTCTAATAAAATTCCTGTTATGAAAGTTAACATATCAACCGTTGAAGAATTTTCTATATCAAATAAAGAATCTTTTAACTTGTATATATCAACAAAAACCTTATCCCCAATGTCTCGACTTGCCCTATCTAATAATAAGATATCTTCAAATAGAGTCTTATTAGACGAAAAGTCATTTCCGGCAATCCATTTATCATTTAGAGCTTTAAATATTTCATATAACTCTACTTTAGTTTGGTCACCCTCAATAACACTTTTTTTATTAAGTGAAGTCGTAGAATCCACATCCGGCAAACTAGCTTTTAATTTAGTGATTAAATTATTTGTTATTTTATTTTGAAAACTATCAACGTCATTTAAATACGTATCCATTAAAACCTCAAACTTTGACGAAGTCATTGTTGCATCAGCTAACTTTTGGGTCGCGTATATTTTAATTATCGGAGAAAAATCTTTAATATTTTGAGATTCAAACGCAATATTATTATCAACAAAAAAATCGGTAATATAAGAACCGTCATCATCATACTCTAACTCAGGAATATCTGAAAAACCAACATACAATTCTAAATCTACCCACTCAGTAGGGTAGGCAAGTTTAGAAGACACAAGAGTCGTACTATTACTACCTGTTGGTAATGCGTTTGGTGTAGATAATGTATATTGATTCCAAGTATAACCATCAACTATCCTCATAGTATTTGAGAGTCTCGTTGCAAAAGAATAAAAAAGTTTTTTATCAAAAAGACCAGGGTTACCATATTTGAAAGCGACATCATATTCCAAAAATTTTGATAGGTAATCGGTTATTTTCCCCATTTGGTCGTTCTGTGAATTACCAACTGTTTCTTCACCTGTCGTTAAAGTTACCTTAGGTGACTTAAACATATCGATAAACATAAGATGGAAATTCTGAAAATGACCATTAAAGGAAGGTGATTCACTTTCTATTAATTGCTCTACACTTGTATTACTTGAGTTTAAAGAATTAAGAGCAACCGCTGTAGATTGAGTTATAGAAAAAGGGTCACCTAAATAATCAAATCTACTTTCAGTAAACTTTAAAAACACAGTTTCAAATTGGTCCATGACGTCTTTTTCAAAAGCCGAAAACATTTCACTAATATTACTATATTCCTCAACGAGCCCATTAATTGAAAAGTTTTGGGGTGGACTTGGTAAACTAACGTTTGACCCTAAACCATTGACAGTGATAGTGTTAGACTCATCAGAATAAACCTTTTTAATATGTTGGTTATACTCAGGTTTAACAACTTTACTATTGTCGAAATACCCATAATTAGGGGCCGACCAAAATAACCGAACCGAACCATTATACATTGATTGATTATTTTTTATATCAAATTTCATAACACCATTGATATCAATACATTCATCTTTAGTTTGATTAATTAAAGAACCATTTGATGGTATTATAAATGATGACTCACCATCATTACTTTTATAAAAAACACTCCACGGAACTACTTTAATATCTTCAAATGAACTACTATAGTTTATAACCGCATCATCTACAAATGTCATATCCAAATTTGTATCAATACCCGATTGTATATCCGAATCAGTATAACCACCGAAAACATCCACACCATCATATAAAAAAGTAAAATCGTTAATTAATTTAGGGTAAAACCCGGTATTAATCATTGTAACATTTTTTAATATCGAATTATATGTAATTGGTACAGTTTCCTCCATCACCATATCATATGGAGAACCATTTATATTTAGAATATATTTCTTATCAGGTGAAGAAGTAATTGGGTCATAATTTGAGTTTTCATCAAAATTATTCCAAGAATTAGTTAATATATCAACATTACTTTCAATATACTTTTTATATCTATGCCACTCAGAACCAATCTTTAGAACCCAAGCATAAGGTACTTTATGTATACCCCCAAACTTTTTAATTGTACTAAATATATAATCCAAACTAATAGGGTCAGCATAACCACTATTATTTGTTGTAAATTTTTCTCTAAGTGTCGCTAAAGGTAAACTATTAATAAATAAATAAGCGGGGACAATAAATGGGTTCACACTAGAATTTCTTAAGTTATCGGCTGAACTCTGTAGTGAGTTTATAAAATAAGGTGTATTCATAATAGACACAGTCTGATTTGACCTTACCAAACCATCATAATCATAATAATTTAAATTACCTTCAGTTAATAACTGTTTATTAGGGCTACGATAGAGGTAAAAATCACTTAAATTAATGTTCTCATAATTTGGAACGGATAAACTCTGTTTAAACCCAAAATTCGTTATAGGTCTAATCTCATCAGAAGTAGTGTTAACTTTGAAGTTTGACATTATTTTTTTATCCTCATTGAGGAATAATGTTTTGGTAGTACTTTTAGAACCCTTAACACCACTAATCTTATTACCATCTTGTAAATTATTTTTTATCCAAGTTAAATCAGTAAAGGGATATGTGTCCACAAAACTAATAACATCACTCTTACTAGAATTCAAATAATTAACTAAATTTTCACTACCCGGCAATGGGGATTGAGGTCTTGTCACTTCACTATTTAAAAAATGGTTAGAAAAAAACGTAAAACTACCATTATCAACTTCATTTTTTATGTAACCCGTATTAAAAATACCCCTTATTAAATTATTCCAACTTAACCCTTGACCATCATTAGAAATTAACTCTAAAATCGGTAAAAAGTTTTCACCGGTAATATTAAAAGTTTTAAGGTCTTGTATTAAAAAAGGATTATCATTAGATAAACTTTCAACAATATTATTTTTTTCAGTATCGGCTATTATATTAGTAATCTTATCCGAATCAAGTAAATTATTAACCCTAACAAGTCCACTATAATTAGAAATTAAAAATAACCTTTCATATATCTCATAAAAATATTTTATTTTTTCTTTATTTTGATAAACATTGTTATCAATAGGAAATTCAATGGCGTTAATCGAAACTCTATTTGTTTCAAATAATTCATTAGCAATTGATGTTGATTGAGTAGGTGATAACCCTCTTTTAGTTAACCCCCTCAAATATTCCTCCACAAATTCAACTTCAGGCCAAACATTATATAAATAACCTTTAGTTATATTCGTATATTTACTATCACCCGGATAAGCGATTTCATATTTTTCTCTATCATCACCAGCATTAGTTGCAACAATAAATTGAGGCCAAGGATAAACCGGATTATCACTATTAACACCCGACGAAACATTATCAGGATTAGCGTTAGCCACTTCACTATTAAATATCGCGTCTTGTCTATTCTTATCATCTCTAACATCCCAAGCTTCCCTATGGGTATTATCCAATAATCTAAGAAACGCTTCCCCATTGGCAAATATTACTGCCAAAACATTTCTAATAGTCGGGACAAAACCAATACCATTATTTCCCTTATCCTTCAATAATTCTGCTAAAGAGTCTGTTAATTGTTCTTGTATTTTTTCTTTAATCTGTCTAACCGCTACTTCGATTTTGTCGACAATCCCTATAAAGGCACCTTCACCTTCAAAAACATAGTAATAACTAACTTTATCAGGGTTTGCGTCTGAAGAGTTTTGATTTGAAGAAAAATCTAATTCGACATTATTAAAAATACCTTTTGTTATTAATTCGACTTTAAAATCAGCAATTTGACCATCTGTAGGTTGGGTACTCAAACCTTTTTGTTGGATATATGTTTCTTTTAAATCGATATCATTTATTGTAGTGTTTGTTTTATAGAATGTGTCGTAAGTTACGGGGTTAGGTATGGATGACGGAACAGGTGGCTTACCACCAATAACATAAGAACCGTTTTCACCTAAAGTTTCGTTTTCACTCAATTTAGAATTAAATTTAACTATTAACCCCTTCAAGTTTGATATCGCAACACTCCTCTTTTGAGGGTCCCTCAACTCTTTTTTGAAAGTATATACTTTAGTTTTTTTGGTATCGTTAAGAATAAAAAAGTTCTGAGTATCCATATTCTGATTAAACCAAGAACCACTTTTATCGGTACCGGTAAAAGTAAAAACCTCCTTTGTATAATCTATTAAATCGTTAGTATATTGAGTAACATTAGTTAAAGGGTCTAAATTCTCTTTAGTAAAAGTATCCAAAGTATTTTTTATAAATAATTCCAACCTAAACTTTAATTGCATCAAAGTTAACTCAGGAAAACCATCATCTATAAGACCTTTAGATTTATATTCCCCATATACTTCTTTAATTTTTTGATAACCCAACTCAACAACCCCATCTTCCACATCAGAAAAGTTTGTTGAGGTATTTTTTTTAGTTTGTATTTGGATTCTTGAAGAATACATATGAGGAACGGCTAACAAAGAACCCATAGTCACCTCTGCCAATATAGTATATTTGTAAGTATAAAATTCTAAATCTATACTAAAGTTACCCTTGGAGGTGTCATATCTAGAAGAAAAACTTTGTAACATTAAAGGTAGTCTAACAGCCTTTCCATAATAACCTTTAATAGTTAGATTAAATTTAGGATATGGTAAATTAAAAAACGCGGCATATGGTGAACTATCACCACCTTCAAACATAGCCCGACCTTTTATATCTTCTAATTCAATTCTTATACTTGGTAAGAAATCTAATCCTTGTCTTATGTTTATACTAGTAATACCCAATAATCCATTATCGGTACCTCCTTGTTCCCCATCAGAAAGAAGGCTTTGTCTAACATAAAACGATTCATCATTTTTAGCGGTTTCATTAGGGGTCCGATTAAATTGTTGTTTTACTTGATTAACCCCTTTACCTTTAAGAGAGTCTTTACCTGTTAACTCATCAGTATATGAATTGTCTAAATTTGTTTTATCACCTTGTTTTAGAAAATTAATAGACCCTACGGTTATTGTCTGATTTCTATCGTCATTAGACACCCCTAAAGCAAGTTTAGTTCTTGGTAGTAGGTTACACTCCAAGTTTGCGTACATAACCAAATTTTCATGGTTAACAAGTCGGTCTTTGATTTTACCTTCACTATCAACAACCTTATTAGGGTCAATTAAAGTAATATTATTATAATCAAATTCAACAAAAATATTTTCATTATTATCTACCATAATAGAAGAAGTGGTTATCTAATTGAGATTTATAGTCTTGTATAGAACTTACTAAAGGATAGGGAATAGTCAAGATAGAAGCATCAGGTATATTCCACTCTTGTCCGCCAAATTCAGGGTTCGCACTCATTATTAACCAACCGAAAAAAGGTGTCCCATAATATTGTTGTGACACTTTATCTAATCTTGACTGACTAACTTTATAGATATATTTTTTATCGCTACTTTTACTAGGTAATGATATATACGGCACTGTAGTTTGTTTACCTTCAATAACAAAACCTTTGTATCTATTATAATATTCTTTTCCCATTTCTTAAATAAATTTTACAACACTATCCCATTTATCACCACCGGCAGGTCTATAGAGTTCTTTTAGTAGTGTTTGTTGTTGAGATATATCAGCCGCAATTACAACCGTGGAATAATCAAATTCTCTAACTTTACCTTCAATAACACCGTCTGAGTTATTTATGAACCTTGTGTAAGATGGTAGCGACTTAAAATTCTCAATTAATTTTTGTTCCTCACCCAACTCTTCTTTGACTATATCCGCAAATTCATTACAGAGTCTTCTAAAAATTCTTTTTAATCTCCCCATTTTACTTAACCTTCCAGAAATTACAAAGTCAATAAAATTATCAAGTTTATCCTCATTATTAAACACATTTGATAAAATCAAAAACATATGTTGATTCGCCAAGTTATCGTTTTCAGCATTACCTACCCAATTAAATGTACCCGTATCTTCATCATAATTACTACCATCTTCTGTTATAAATGGTTCATCTGAAGAGGTACTGTTTTTATTAACTAAAAGTTCTTCATAGAACTGGTTAAAAGCCGAAAGAACTTTTTTATAATCATCACAAAGTTCTTGAAAAGTATTTTCAGCAGATGTCGATGAATTATCAACTTTATCGGTTGAGGTTGTATTATATATAATAGGGGTACCTGACTCCGGTATTTTACCGTCAAACTTTCTTGAGATTAAATTAATTTCTCTTAGGACTTGAACCATGTTTTGTTGTTGTTCCGTTATCTCATTAATCTTTGTAAATATTGGAGATGAAAACTCAACTTTATAATCATTAACATAATTTACCATGTTATTTGTAACTTCATTCATGACACTAACACTAAATTCAAAACCTTCTAAATTAGTAATAATATAGTTCGTAGGTGGACCATTGTCCGTGAATTTAATATCGTTAATTAAAAATTCAAATAAATTATCTATATTTTCTTGAGTTTTTTCAGGTTTTCCATAAATTCGAGTTGGAAAATCACTCCCCTCGTTAAAATTTGTTCCCGAACCAATAAAACCATTACCATCGATATACTTTCTATTTTTAGAAACTAACTGCCAAATACCAAAGTTTTCTTCATTAATAAATGTTTCAACCTTATTTGGTATAGAAACATAATAGTCGTTCTCAACTTTCAATAAATCATCCATTATACTTTTATAAGTCATAGTACCCGTCAAACCAGAGGGAACGGTATTGTCAGAAGTCACTGTACCAATAGTATTACCCCCTTCATTCGGTAGGCCATTCTCAACTCTTACTTGTTCTTCCGTATCTAATATTCTATTAATTAACTCTCGGTCTAATGTTGACCTATCTTCGGTTGCCACCGCTCTTTCATCATATATTTCAGTGTTAGCATAATAATTGAATGATAACGCGTTTTGTAATTGTTCAACCGGTCCGGTTAACCCCTGACCACCAATAAAATCAAACGACAGATTAACCTCCGCAACCATAGGTTGAACACCTATACCCTCCGGATTTAAATCTAAATTAAGTGGGTTATACGAGATGTTTATACTCTTAGGTACTATTTTAGTATTATAAAAATCCCCAATTCTTAAAACTAAAATCGGTGGGGTACCAAATGAAGTATTGGTAGCGTCATTACTAACTAAAGTATCGTTACCATTACTATCAGTCCTAACTATAGGTATTGTCTCACCAGGTCTTAGACATTGATTTAAAAAAGTCAACCTCCCATTTAAACCTTCCGGAGTCATAGAATGAAAAGCGGGGTTAAAATATTTTATCTTTTCCTTAATAGAATCATAAACCATTGGACTTTCTTGTCGAATCACTTCAAAATAATCACATTCCGACAATAGTTTTCTTAAAATTCTTTTACCTATACCTTCTTTTAGTCTCTCTTGAGCTGTTTTAGTAAAATTATCTTTTGTAACATTAGTCTCTATTATTTTATCTTCTAATTCAGGTATAGTCTCAGTAGGTATAACTTCAATTTGATTAATAGACACTCTTCTACAAGCCATAGCATTTACAGAATATATTTGAGAACCTCTATTAGTTTTACCATCTCTATCTTTAATATCTTGTGTACAATCAATTGATGACCCAAAAGAACCTGAGCCTTCACTACTTTGAGGAAAAACAATTTTTTCAGTCTCACCCAAAGCGGTTTCACTTATTAAAATGGTCTTGTCGTCAAAATATTGTTTTAAATTAGCATCCCCCGATGTAAAACCTTCAAGAAATTGTTTTACCGAATCAATTCTCCTTTGAGATAGTGTTTCGTTATATCCGGCCGATGCGGGTGCCGAAGCCGACCCAATTAATTTTATATTTATTCGACCTTTCTTTTCTTTTAATATGTTGAAAGCGTCTTTAATAAAATTACCACTTGTATTATTAGCTATAGTATTATAATTATCAATTACAACGGTATCAAAGAATTGTTTAACATTTCTTTCAGTACTACCATCAACAAAAAGACCATCGGCTTTAGACACATAATTATCAATGTTTGATTGACTAGTATACGGTCCATATGTTTGTTGAAACGGTACAGACGATGTCGTATTTCTAGTATTAGGGTCAGGAATATCGTTGTCAAAATAGAACGCCAATCCTTTGTATTTACTTTTAAAAGTCTCAATACTAGGGTCAGGGGTATCTTTAGAATTATCTTTATCAGGTAGTTCTTGTATGATTGTTCTCACCACCTCAGTTGTAGGGTTATTACTTAATAACTCTTGATACGTAAATAAATCAGACGATGGAATAGTATTAAATTTAATACCTAAATCATATAAATCATATTTTAAACATCCTGCAAAGAAAGAATCCAACATAGAATTCATCCTATCCTTAGAAACACCTTCTAATTGTTTCTTAACGATTAAATTCATTATAGATGGGTGGTCAACAATTATTTTCCATTTTAAACTACCAGTTCTAGAAGTATCTTTATATGTATACATAGGTTCGGGTCTTCCTAAAAATGAAGTCGAATTCCAATTAGCGGTGTTAGTCTCACTAAATTCAATATCGTAAGGTGGGAACCACATTACTCTACCACCATTAGGACCTTTTTCACAATTAGGTAAATCATCATATCTAAACCCTGGTTTACTTGACGTTCTCCAAGCTAAGTTTTCAATCGAGAACATATATTTTTTAGCAATAAAGTTATCTTGACTGACCTCAACAACATTTTCATTCATAACAGGGGCAATATTCAAATTAAAGGTATTTTTTAGAACCGAATTATTAAATTTTCGACCTGAATCGACAATACCGTCAGTTTTTTGTAAATCATTGTAAGTGTAGTAAGGAGTATCTTTAGTAAAAACTCGACAATATTCAATACCGGCTTGAGACCCGTCAGAATTATCAGTATATGATAATACTTGAGAACCTTTAGTTATCTCTTTATACCCATCATTAAAAACTTTACTAACTTGATTAATGGCGTTACCTACGTGTTTTAATCTAGCAATTCCCGAAACATTATCCGCCGAATCAACAAGTCTTTGTGTTCGGTCTAATATTGAGGTCTCTTTAAATGTAAGATTGGTAGATTCCCCTCTAGTAAACTGACCAGCTATAATATTATAATCTTCGTCCTGAGAACCACTACCACCTCCCGGAGTCGCTTTAAAACCGGCATTTGGTTTATATTTAGGTGAAACCCAAACAAACTCTCCCGTTATTCCACCACCATCACTAAATGATTTTCCTGCAAGTCCAAAATTTAAACTACCAATATTACCCTCATATAGTTTACCCATCTCAGATGGACCATAAACAGGAGACTGTTCTTGTTGACCAAATGGGTTAACAGGGACTTGATTAGGTGGCGATGTTATTGTAGATGGGTCGGCGTCTTTACTACCAACGTAATAACCTCCGTTTAATGTTCCGTTATCCGGGTTTATTAAATCAATTGCAAGATTAACCAATGCTTGACCAACACCCAATAACCCACCAAAATCTTTATTAAAACCTGGTTGGTACCTATTGTAATCTAACGACCTAAAAAGAGCCGACCTTTGACCATTACCGGTGTTGGCAATAAACACTTGTGAAGGTTGTCTTCTTTTGTTAAGAATAGGACCTAAAAAACCTCCTGTTAATTGATTAACAACATTTAAAGCCTTAGACGTTTGTTTACTATCAAAATTAGGTTCGTCAAAATAATCACCCGGTATAGGAGATACGGGCCAATATGCCCCTCCCAATCTAGTAACAAAATCAACCGCTTGTAATATCGGATTCTCAGGAACCGTAATCCTCCAATTTCTATATATTAAAGGTTCTTTACCTGTCGCAATTAAAGACGCCTCAAATGGGTCTTGTAATGAGTCCAAATTAACTAAACCAACCGTGTTTTGATATATTTCAGCGTCAACTCTATTCTGAAAAGAAATTTTAAGTTGTTCAGCACCTAATCTAGCTAAATACGAATCTTGAGATAAAGGACCTACATCACCTTGAGGATTATCCGAAAAAAGTATAGAATAAGGGTCATAACTTGATGCCACAAAATTAGGTGGGTCCCAATAAGGTTGATAAATAAAGTTATTTAACTGTATATCCGTTATGTCAACCATATACTGATAACCTCCATTAGGTCCGTAAGCATTCTGTATGTAAGCCGCGTCAATGAATGTATCGTTTAATATATCCATATTAGTCTGATTAGGACTATATTCCGCATATGTTGGTAAAATAGGTACTAAGGGACCGTTAAACGTAATCGAATTATTAAAACCACCTGTAGGACCAAACTCATTTAAAACATAAGATTGATTAGGGAATGGACTATTGGCAATTAAAAAATCAGGGGAATCAACAACACTATAATTACTTAATTGTGTTGGGTAGGTTAAAACACCTACCGGAGGTGTATAAGTACCCGGAACAGTATATGGTGGTAAATTAACACCCATAAGTGCATTCCTAAATGTAGATGTTGAAGCGAATGATAAACTACTCATAATAAGTTTTTATGTTTTTATTATAAATAGAGTAATAAGTTATTTTTTAGCGGTTAAGATAAGGGTTCATTAGTTTAGTTTTAGAAGAAGTTGGAGCACTTAACCCATTATTGTACATGGCCTCTTTCATAGACTGATATAATTTTTGTTTTACCCCTTGGTTTTCCAAGGCTAAAATAATTTGATTAGTATCTATTTGATTGGGGGCGTCTATTTTTATATTTAAATTAATATCTGCGGTAGATTTTGTCTCAATCGGTGTTTGAGGTTCGTTACTTTTATTACTTAACTTTGCCGAAGCTAACGCCATTCTTTCAAGTTCACCATTATTAACCCCCATTGTATTATTAGGAAGGGTCTTCATTTCTTTAAGACCATCGATAAAACTTTCGAACCCTGTACCTCCGAATATTGTATCTTTCTCTAACGGCTCTATTGTCATTCCGGGCATTTTTATAAAATCTTTAACCGGTTTAATCGGTATTTGAGAATTATTCCCTACCGTCGTCATTTTATCCATTAACTTCTGCAACAGAGGTACAATTTTATTATCACCACTTGCAAATTTATCAAGGTTAGTTTCCGCATTACTGAGAGCGACTTTAAAATTTTCATTTAATTGTGTTGCAATTTCATTACCAACAGACCCTATATTAGTAAAAATCTCACTTAGACTTTGTTCACCCGATACTAAGTTTTCTATAGAGTCAATTAAAACATCCGATGTTTTATCAAAAGTACTACTTATTTTACTAGTCTTACCTAAACTATCACTTATAAAATCATATAATACTGTTTCTACTTTCGCAGCACCTTTAAAAGCATCATCCGTAGTTTTAGCTCCGGCAACACCCGTAGCCACTTTATTTTTTATAACAGTAAGTGACGCGTTTATTCTTTCTTGAAGATTTAGTTGTCCTTGTTGAATTTCCTCAATAGATTTAGGTCTCCCTGTTTCCGCAATGAATTCCAAGTCTTTTGCGTCTAACGACATCACATTTTTTTCTTGAGCTTCCCCTTTATCATCTGTAAATTTAATTGTCGCCACCCCGTCTTTCATCTCAGACATATTAGCAATCATTGTTTGTTGTTCTTTACTAAGATTTAACCCTGAAGGCATCCTAATTTGACTCATTTTTTTATCTAACTCCGCCGATGCTAACCCCATTTTTTCAAGTGTACCAGCAGGAAGTTTTAATTCTGAATTTAATTCTCTTAATCTTCTTTTAGCCCCCGGCATAATTTCAAAATTACCATCGGCATTCATTTTAACAAAAGATTTACCTAATTGAGCTAATTGGTCTTGTAATTTTTCAGGATTATTCATAGCGTTGTACATCAACTCTAATGGGTCTTTCAAACCACTAACATTAACGCCTAATCTCTGCATAGATGCCGCCATTTTAATAGCATCTTCTGGGTCAAAAACATTTTCGGCAAAACCCATTGTGGTTTTCATGTCAATTCTTAGATTAGTTGCGTTAGCGGCCATTTTAGCTAACCCCTGCACTCCACCCTCAAAGTTAAACCTATTTAATTCACCCATATTATCTATCACCTGTGATGAAACAGCTGCGGCATTAACTCCAATGGACCTAGCGGTATTAACCACACCTTTCATTTGTTCACTAATACTATATAAAGAAAATCCGGTGTCTTTAAATGAATTACCCATGTCAGCCGCAGATTGACCTGAAACTTCCGCAGCCGCAAATATACCCGCAAAAGAGTCTGATGTTAGTATAATATTTCTATTCGTTACTTTACCTAACTCTATTTGAATATCGAGAACATTTTGCATCTGTCCCCCTAATCGTTCAACTTCACTAGCCGCTCCAGTTAAAGACGATTTAATCGCCATTACTTGAGTATTACTTAGACCAAAAGTTTTGACGACTTGATATGCTTTTTCGTCAACCTCTCTTATTTTATCAATTAAAGTTTGAGCATTAGGTATAAGAGACTCTGAAAGTAGTTTCTCCATTTTATCTAAATAACCATCTGCGTTTGGTGTTGCCATAATTTACATTTGTATATATAACATAAATACACCAAAAAGTAATTTTAACTCTTTGGTGTATTATCTTCGATTATTCTGTTTATAATATATTTTCTACCGTATATCGGCATTTCGTTAAATTCTTTCATCGAAAGAGTTATGAATTTATTAATCATATAGAACTCTTCGAGCAGAACTTGTCTGTGGTTAGAAGAAAGGACGAAAAAACTCCACCCCGAAAGCAACATTAGATGTCACTAATTCTCCTGATGGGGCGTAAATTGACCTTTTTAAGTCCAAGGCCGGAACGTTTTTATCTAAAAATTTTCTAATAAATTTTGAATCGAATATTGGCATTTCATTAATAAATTTACTTATATTTGCCTTATCTTCACTCCCATTTAACTCAATTATTTGAGACTCTAATTTCCAATTAACAATCGGAGCCACTCTACTTGCGGGATATTGTAGTTTTTTTGATTCTATCTCACGACTTTCACCAAAAGTAAGTGGTCTAAGTTTAATTGTCGCTTCAGACTTAGGTAATTTTACATTAAAATACCCGTCTTGAGTAGGTTCAACCTCAGGTCTTATAACGTCAAGTTCATCCAACACTATTGTATGGTCAAACATTTTTGAAGTACCCGGGTCTTGTAATTTAACCTCATATTCAGGACCAAAAGACGTATTACGTAAAAATAAAAGTATCGCTTCAATATCACCATCGATAAAATCTTCAGGTCTCATATCGTGCTCATAAACTTTATTACGTAGTAATTGATACGTTAAATCATTAGCGTTATTTTGTAACGCATTTATTAACATATTTTCATCGCTAGCGGTTAGGTAACCAACCTTAACGGATTTTTTATTGTTTTTATAAAATTTACCACCTGAGGGTAATTTTACAACATCGTGTGGTAAATTGAAATTTTCAGTACCAGCCTTTACTAAGTTATCATCCATATAAATTCTCTTTAAATCTATAATAAAGTATTTTACCCATTTATAAATGGTATACTACAATATTAATAAAAAAAAAATCCACACAAATTTGTATGGATTTTTTAAATAAATTTTTTTCATTTTAATATACTAAAACACAACGGTCCATTCTCATACTAGCCGTTATAGTCGCGATAGCGTCAGTCTTATAATCTAAACTTCCGAAATCAACTGAAGTTAGAAAAGTTCCTTCAAGTATCCATTTTTCAACAACTACACCTGTTGGGTCTAGTAATTCTAAATCGACATTTTTCTTATATCCTGCGGCGTAACCCATACGACCTGTAACAGATTCAGCACATAACCTAACCCATTCCATTAAAGCTTGAGAAGCCGATGGTCCAATAGGGTCTCTAAATGTAACATTAAGAGGTTCCCAATTAAATCTACCAGCAACATATGTTGAGGTGTTTAAAAATTGTATCTCTGTAGAAGCCACCGTTATTTTAGGTCTAGCCGTAGACTCTACGAACCATTCATTTATCCCTAGAGATGATGGAAATCTCAGAACGAACCTATTTTGTCTTTTTGGTTCGTATGGTATGGGCATTTTCATTAATAAATCAGCCATTTGTTTTTGTATTTAATTATTTTTGTTTATCTTTTTATTTCTCTTATAAATATAGCCTAACTAAAATTTTTCTATTTACTTTAATTTTTTTTAAAATATTCTCTAACTAGAACTCTAATAATAAATACTTAAAATTTAATTAACTTATTTATAAATATATAATTAACTAGTAATATATTATATACTAGTAAAAAATCTTTAATATGGTCTCTTAACCCCACCAGCGGTCGAATATGTTTTAACCATAGGTTCATCCTTAAATCTATCTTTAATAACCTCTACGTTACGTATATCGTCATCTGAGAAACCTATTGTAGGTGTGAAATTATTTGAAACTTTATTTTTAAGAAAGGCTCTTTTTTTAATTTCATTTGAGATAACTTTAATGTGTTCAATAAATTCCCGTAAAGCACTAACCTTACCTTCTTCAGGGTCTGTCGCCGAACCCTCACCATAACTAACGGGGTGGAAACGACACAAATCTAAATATTCTCTTATCATATCTTTTTTAGAAACTTCATCTTGACCATTAATATCTCTAAATTTTTCTAAGTTTTTAACTAATTCATTTGAATTAATACCATTATGATTCGACACAATTAAATTATAACAAGCTTCTTTTAAGATTGATGGTGTATGACCTCTAGCCGTTATTATCGAAAATATTGACCCGTTATTAATCGCTTCTACAAAATCTGGCCAAGCCGGACCTACAGATGCTAACATTGAGTCAATTATAAATTGTTTATCGCCTTTAACCCCAAAATTTTTAAATGGGTCTTCCCCAAAACCAACAATATTATGACCTTCATAGTTAAAGTCTTCTTTACCTATTAAAGTCCTATACTCTGCGAAATCTTCAGTAGACATACCTACCTCATCACCCTCATCGTCTTTTAATATAATTTTGGTTGGCATATTCATGATATTATCATCCCAGTCAAAAGCGTAATACTTCATATCCGGAGTTCCTTCTTCATCAATACCTTCTAAAATATTATTATGTGTTTTCATATTATATAAATAAAAGGTGGAGTCGTTTTATGACCCCACCTTTAGGTTTTTTTTATTATATGTTCTCAAACGATGCTCCCGCAGGTGTTATAAAGAACGTGATGTCGATAAATTCTAATGATTTAGTAGGTTTAATATAAATACTACCGGTCATTTGGTTTCTATCCAAATCAGATGCGTCTGATGAAACAGTCACTCTAAAGTCATAGATACCTCTATCACGTCTAATTGCGTCTAGTATCGGGTTGACTGCGTCTAAGAAATCCTGTCTTACTTTTTCATCATTTTGTTCGAATAATAATCTAACTGAAACAGCTGAAATTAATTTACGAGCTTGTAATAATAATCTTCTGACGTTAATCCTATCTAAAGCACTTTCTCTAATTTGTAAGGTTTTGTTACCCCATATAACAGTTCCCACATCTGAGAATGTTGCAATTGGGTTAATTCTACCTTGATAAAGAACATCTCTATCTTCTTGAGTAAGTTTCTTTCTCGCTTTAATTGCGTTAACTATACCTCTCGTGTAACCCGCCGCGGCGAACCAAGGGAAAGCAATGTTATCGGTTAAAGCTAAGTTTTTAACAACCTCAGCCGTTGGTGGTAAATAGATTTGAGTGTTATTCACACTATCTCTAGTTAATACCCAAGGGTAGTAGGTTGCAGTATAGTTAGAATCAATACCTGTATTATCTAAATTATCTACAGCTTCTTGTGGATAAATCAAATCTGATTGAACTCCCGTTGTTGGTGTAAATAAATTGTAATCAGGTGTTGTTGCGATATATATAGAATCCGCTCTATCGTTCTCAACCATATCAATAGCTTGTTCAACTAAATCTGAGTTGTTTACATAATCAATACCCGGTGTTGTAAATATGTTAATATTAACCGCTTCAGGGTTTTCAAAGGTTCTTTGACCTAATAGATAAGCGTAATAATCAGTATTCCCATAACCTTGAGTATTATCACCTACAGTTATTTGTTTAAACGCTCCCCATCCTGTCGCAGTTGGATATTTTATTGATGAACAAGAACCGTTTAAGTATCCTGACCTTCCTAATACAAATCTATCACTGTTAGTTCTAGTTTCTCTATATATGTCCCATCCGTCGAAACCACCTGCAACTAAGAAAGTAAATTTACGAGCGAATAATCTATAATAAGGATTTTCTTCACTATCAGGGTCTCTAACAAAAGGAGCGTCACCCGTAGAAAATGCCGTAGTACCACTACTCGCGTAAACATCCGGAATTGTAATACCACTTGCATTAATATCCATGTGGAAACCTTTAGTTCTGTAAGGCCACTCATTTCCGGTTGTACTAGTACAAATATCTAACGGTAATTGTTTACCTTTATAGTTAAAGAAATCAGCATCGATACCTATAGTATTAGAAATACCTAAGTAAGTTCTTCTTACATTATCACCACTACTTCTAATTATATCATCATCTCCTGATGCTAAACCGAAAGGTGGGTTATATATAACTTCACCTGGGAAATCATACTTTGTTTTATAAATTGGGAAAGGTGGTCTTGAACCAGCATATTCTCTAAAGTCATAACCTTCGAACCCACATGGTAATGAGTCTATCGGTGCGTCTTCATTCATTGTCAACATTATGTATCTTGAATTTAATGAGTATTCCCCGTCAACAGTTCCAACTTTTTGAGCTACAAAATTATTTTGATTCGGGTCCATAGCACAGTTAGTGAATTTTTCTAATACAACGGGATTTGCATCCGTGTCAAAGAAATCTCTAACTAATAAATCAAATGTACCATTATTAAATGAAATATTTGATACCGATATTTTAACTTCAGTATTTGAAGCATTACCGTCAGAAATCGATGTAAATTTAAAAAGGTTATAAACTTTAGTACCTCTTAATTCAGACACTACCCACGGAGATTCCGCTGATTGATATTGTTCTAAATAAAACGCTATAGACGTAGGGTCTGAACCTTGTCTCGCGTCAGGTAAAGCATTTAACTCACAATTAAGACCTCTAATAAATCCACTTCTCCATCCGTAATTTAATAAAGTTTGGAACTTTTCTTCAACAAACAACGGAACATTTGCTCTCGATTTTGCGAAGTTAGACGAACCAAATACTTTACTTAGGTACTTAGGGTCTGAATTTTGGAATGATGTCTCAAAGAAATATTTTTCGTTATTTTTATTTGTAATGTTTACACCAAACGCCGAATATGGGTTTTTAGTAACACCCGAGTATGTTCCGGTACAATCTAAAGTAACGTCGGTTAAACCTGAAACCTCGTATACCGCTCCGTCGTCAGTTGAATATGTTGCCAAACCTCTTGAACGTAAAGTTGCGATAACTAAATCATCGTAATCTGTATAAGCCGTCCCTGAGTAAACATAAATCCTACCGATTAATGTACCCGTATAACAATTTACCGGTGCCGCTGTTGTTGTCGTTGTTGTCGACGGTGGTACAGGTGTTACACATGGGTCTGTTGTTGTGGTAGTCGTTGTTGAATCTATTGTTGTCGTTGTCGTAACCGGATTAAGAGTTAACCCTGTTACTATTGACCAATAAGAATACCCACTGTAAGCCGCGTCACCATTATTGTCGAATAATCCGTAATACCAAGAATCGTTTTGGGGTGCTGAGTAATCAATCTCAGTTGAACTAACGTCATCCACACCAAACACATTTGTTTCTCCAGTAAATACTGTTTTAAAATCGTCATAAGTTTTTCCCGGTATTGCACCATAATAATTAATATTGTAATCTTCGGATGCCGGAGTACTAATGATACTAAATATCTGAGATTTCATATCATTGTTTAATGTCGATGTACTACCATCAAATAATTCATAAGGTATTGTCAGTTTTTCTGAAATTACCTCAGGTATTTGATTTGGTGATGTAAATGAAACCGAATCTAAGTTATTAGTACAACCTGAGAAATCAATTGAGAAATCAATAGTTTTATAATCAACACATTCTGTAACGCAATCAACTGTTGTTGCACTTTCACAGAAAAAATCTACCGTAGTAGGATTTACATTACCTTTTGTTGTGATTGTCCAAGACGGTCCTGCATCATATCCTGATAAACCTAAAACTCTAGTTACAAACAATTGATTTGATTGTTGTAAATAAGCTCTAGCTATATAAGACGCTTCGTACTTAGGAATTTGTGTATTTATGAATTTTTCGGGGGATGCTCCTCCAAAATAAGTTGTAAATTCGTCAAAATTACGTATGAATATTGGTTCAAAAGCTGGACCTTTTAGAGTTTCACCTACAAGACCTAATGTGGTTACACCCACACTCTGTGCTACGAAACTTAAGTCAACTTCAGAGGTAAACACACCCGGTGAAACGAATACTTTTTGATTTGATGCCATTTGTTTTTAATTTATTGTTTTATTTATTTATAGATAAATATTGTGAAAAAAAACAAAGTTCTTTTTACCTAAGGAACTATTTATTAAAAAGGTATACTTTTTTCTACCTTTTTTCTGCCTATGGACAATACCGCTAAAATAAAGAATCTAAAAATATCCCAAGAGGTACATACCACTCTAAAGACTTACTGTGATAAGAATGGGTTAACTATGTATAAATTTATAGAGAAGTTAATCATTGATAAATGTTCTATTAAGAAAGACGTATATGGTGAAGAATACTAAATAATATTATTTTTAAAAATAATAAAACTTTCTTTGTTTTCATCAATTTTGACCACTACCACCTTAATTCTATCACCATTGTTAATTAATAATTCTTGAACATCAGTACCGTAAAAGTCATCGTTTATAAACACATCAAATGAGTCAACATTTTCCGATTTTAACAACAACAAATCCGTAGTATAAAAGAAAGATTCACTAACAACATTATTTCTGGAAACGAATGATACTTTTAATTCTGTAGTGTCTTCATCGGCGATACCCGGCTTCCTATTTTTTCTCTGAACTTGGGTATCAGATTCTATCACATTTAAAACTCTTGATATTGCCGGAGTCACCTCAAATTCTTCCTCATCTATTAAAAACCCTAACATTGTAAATGTATAATTTTGGATGTAATATTTTCTCTTTTCAACGTCCATAACTGACTCATCCGAAATACTGTCCATAACGATTGGTATGTAATGTCCTTTAATATTTCTATATGCTTGTCTTGACGAAAACTTTTCTAAAACTATTTGATTTAATTTATTTAACTCCCTCATTCTATTACACACTATTTTTACAGAGTAAGTTATATCAACAGGAACAGGTTGAGGTATTTTATAAATATCCATACCATTTCTCTCCCCATCCCAAGTCGGTACTTGAGCATAATAATATTGTTTTCGATTTGGTATATTATAAATTAATGATGGGTTAGTACCATATTTAACTTCGGGAGTTCTAATTGTGGTTATAAAAGGTGGTAATACATTTTTATCTAAATCTTCGAAATTCCAAGTTTCAGTAAATTGAGACCAATTTTGTGTTGTGATAATAATATCGACCGTTGGAACTAACTTACCTGATACAACAGTTTTTAAGTCTTCTTTAACAAAATCCAAAAACCCCCTATCTAAATCTGCATGAAGCAAGGACTTAGGTAGATATGTACCATCTTTATTGATTTTTTCCAACAACTCTTCTCTTCTAGTCAACAAAGTTTTTTGTGTTGTTAGTGGAATATTTTTTTTTATTTTTTTAGGTAGTGGCATCTATTAAAAGTTTTCTTTTATAATAAAAATTTTATTTCTTCGATTAATCATCTCAACCTCAGTTGCTTTGTATACTGGCTCACCATTTTTCTTATATACAAATGAATCATATTTATATGGGTCGTATGTTATAACATTACCCTCACTTTCTTTAGGTAAATCCTCACAAGGGTGTTTACAAAAATCCTCTAACTTACCAACAACAAATGCGTGTACATTTTTACGTTTTTCACTCCTAACTTTATTTTTACCCGTTTTTCTAACTCTAAATTCAACATCATTTAACTTAACATAATCAGCATGAGCAATAACCAAACCTTTATGTTGTATTGAAAATGTTTTTTTATGTAAATTATAATAAACCATAACTTTAAGACCCGTGAAATCTAAATTTTCATTATCATAACCACACTTATGACAAACATAGGGGTCATGCCCCCCATCAGACAATTCCCACGACCAATCACATTTATCACAGATAACCTCATCTTTAGTTATCATCTCGTTAAACATTTTATGTTGTTTTTCAGTTAATATTAATTTCATAATTTATTTATTTATTAATAATGATATGTTATGGTTTTCACCGGTAAATTAAATTTATCTTCAAACCACTCTTTTAACGGTTTTCTCCATAAATCATCTCCAAAAAGATTTAACAAATTTAAATAAAAATCCTCATTCCTTATCTCCAATATGGGTGACGACTCTTTAAATGATTTTTCACTCGGATTATCACCATAATATTCAGGTGAAAAATAGTCAAATAAAAAATCCCCATATTCAGAATCATAATCGCCGTAATAGTATTCTATAATACCATCTTCTTCACCAAATAAAGAATCGTCTTGTGGGTCATACACAATTGGCGATGACCAATTTAAATCTTCAAAATTAATTTCACTATCAATAAAATTATATATCATATCATATAATTTATTTTCTTTAATTAATACTTTCATCTCGCTTCGGGGTTAACGGTTACGTTAAATTTATTTTCGAACCACTTGTCCACTAATAACTCTATTGTTTTTTTATCGATTGGGAGTAGGTTGGTTATTAATTTCATCCATTCCCTATTTATAAACAATCTACCATCAGAAAAATCATATTCCAAAGTCACTTCCGAATCGTCATCATCAACACCATCGTGTAATATGATGAAATTATCCATATTATAATACTCTAAATCCGACAACTCTTTGTTGATGTATTTTTTAGATAGTTCTTTTAATTTATTTTCTTTAATTAATACTTTCATAATCCTCTAAACTCATTTTCCGTTACCGGTGACGCCATATACGTTTTGTAGAAAGGTTTATAACCACCATAAGTATGTTTATTATCCGAATTAACCCTCCCATCGTTATTAACCACATAGTACCTCACCTTTGTCTCACTTTCATAGTATCCGATATAATCCCCATAATTTATTTCTATATCTAACTGTTCTAACTGTTTTTGATATATTGAAAATTTTAAATTACCCGGTTCCATTTGAGTTAACTTAGAAGTCCCTAAATTTTTATTTTCAGGTGCCAAAATTTGCACATAAGCATTTACTTCAACAGGAGATTTAAATTTAATACCGTCCGTTAGGGCTTCTCCATATACATCATCCGTTTTGGTTTTTAACTTATCAACCCTATAAACGACTAAAGTGAAATTCATATCACCACCTAACCATTCGGACCCCATTTCGATTTCCAAATTATAATCTTCAGCTCCGAAGAATTTACCTATTCTAGTAATTGGTACTTTATTCTCTTTCATATTGATAAATATTAGTTTATATGTTATTATTCTATTAAAATAAATATCTTGGAAAATAACGAGTCCGGTAAGGTAAGAAAATTAATAGAACGAGACGCCCTAATTATATTAGAGTCGTATTCGGGTGCTAATAACTATATTCTTTATTTACAGGATAAACAATCAAATAATCCGAGATTTTTACCCACTAGAAGTCAATCTGACTACATTGTTAAATATTCAGAAACTATACCTAAAATAGGTAGAAGGTGGGTGGATATGGACCCATACTTTGCAAAAAAAATAGCTAACGAAAACGGTATGATTGAAATACCCAAACAGGTTTGGGTTGAAAAACTTTTAGTCGAGAAAGAAAAATCTTACCATATTTGGGCCAAGTATAATGAAAAAGATAAGTTAAAAGATATGTGGATGCCTAAAGGGGCTTTACTTAAAACACATACCATTGAAGAGGTAGATATTGATTATACCAAGTATTCTCATAGACCACCTCTTAACCACCAACTTGAAGCTATTGAAAAATTAGTAGGTTCTAAAAGATTTATTTTAGCCGATGATATGGGTTTAGGAAAAACTACCTCAACCATTATTGCCGCTTTAGAGACAGGGGTTAAAAAAATATTAATTATTTGTCCTGCATCTCTTAAATTGAATTGGCAAAGAGAAATTGAGAATTATACTGATAGGTCTATCTACATTGCCGAAGGTAAAAAGTTTTCAACGGAACATGATTTTGTTATTGTCAACTACGACATATTAAAGAATTTTTATGATATAAAAGACAAAGAAAATTCTCTAATAACTAAAAGTGGGTTTGATGTAATAATTTTAGATGAGGCTCACTATGTCAGTAATGGTCAAGCCAAAAGGACTAAATTAGTTAATAGTTTTTGTAAAAACCCAAAATACCTTTGGTTATTAACCGGAACCCCTATGACAAATAGACCTATGAATTATTTTAATTTGTTAAATTTAATAGAATCACCGGTTTCACAAAATTGGATGGCCTACGCGATACGTTATTGTCAGGGTTATCAATTTACCGCTGGTAATAGAAAAATTTGGAATGTTTCAGGAGCCTCTAATTTAGAAGAACTCCGAGATAGAACCTCTAGACAAGTTTTACGTAGATTAAAAACAGAAGTTTTAGATTTACCTGATAAGATTATCAGTCCTGTTTATATGAGTTTAAAATCTAAAATGTATGAAGCGTTAATGGGGGAATATTATGAATGGTATGATAGAAATCAGGATGAAAAGAAATCTTTAACGGTTCAGTTTAGTAAATTAATGAAGGTAAGACAGATAATAGCCGATGAAAAGGTTAAAAACACTATAGAATTGGCTGAAAACATATTAGAACAAGGAAAAAAAGTTATAATTTTTACAAACTTTACCGATTCTCTAAATAAACTAACCGAACACTTTAAGAAGAAGTCTGTTAAATTAGATGGTTCGTCAACTAAACCGGCAAGACAAAAGGCGGTTGATGATTTTCAGGAGAATGATAAGATTCAAGTCTTTATTGGAAATACGAAAGCGGCCGGTGTCGGGATTACTTTAACCGCTGCCGAAGCAGTTATATTTAACGATATTTCATTTGTACCGGGAGATATGGAACAGGCTGAAGATAGAGCTTATAGATATGGTCAAAAAAATTCAGTATCTGTATATTACCCATTATTTGAAAATACTATAGAATCTGTTATTTACGATATGGTTAATTTTAAGAAACAAAACATACAAACAGTGATGGGTGATAACTTAGATACGGGAGATTTTGTAGAAGTACTGATGAATAAGATTAATAACTTGAGATAATAATATAAAAATTAGTATTTATTATTAATGATTTTAGTAGAGTTAACATCAATTACGGGAGTACCACCTTATACGATAAAAATGTGTGATTTATCTATGACATATTGTTATGTCGTAGCAACAGGGGTACCATCACTTCCTTTGGAGTTGGATACTCCACCTCAACTATCGGGGGCGGACCAAATAATGGTTGTAATTATTGACTCTACAGGGTGTGAATTTTTTAGATTAATTTCCTGTTTAACTCCAACACCAACACCAACAATCACACCTACACCTACGACCTCAATGATTGTTGATTGTAATTGTTTAACATTTACAAATACTTCATTAGTAGACCAATTTAACATATCATATATAAATTGTGATGGTGTGGAAGTAAATGATTCGGTTATATTTCCTAATACTTCATTATACGTTTGTGGAAAAGAACCTTCAGTAAGTTCTAATGAGGTTGATTACTTTATTGGTTTACCTTGTATTAATAATACTTGTCCTGACCCAACACCAACGGCGACACCAACGGTAACACCTACGAATACTTTAACGGCAACACCTACGAACACACCAACGGTAACACCTACGAATACTCTGACGGCAACACCAACGGTAACACCTACAAATACTCTGACAGCAACACCAACGGTAACACCGACAAATACTCTGACAGCAACACCAACGGTAACACCGACAAATACTCTGACGGCAACACCTACGGTAACACCTACGAATACTTTAACGGCAACACCTACGGTAACACCTACGAATACTTTAACGGCAACACCTACGGTAACACCAACGATAACCGTAACGTCAACACCAACGGTAACACCGACAAATACTCTGACGGCAACACCTACGGTAACACCAACGATAACCGTAACGTCAACACCAACGGTAACACCAACAAATACTCTGACGGCAACACCTACGGTAACACCTACGAATACTATCACACCTACGGTAACCCCTACAATAACACCAACACCAACGTGTGAGTGTTTCATATGGGAATTCATAAATCTAGCCTCAAAAGATGCTGAAGTAACTTATAAAACTTGTGAGGGTGGAACAGATGTCGAAATTATACCAATTGGAGGTACGTCAACATTTTGTTTAGGTACAATAGTGTCAATGGAACCTGTGGGTGAGGTAGAGTCTAATCTTATTGATTGTTGTAATGTACCACCAACACCAACACCAACACCGACAATAACACCAACACCAACGTGTGACTGTTTTGAATTTGAAGTAACTAACCCTACCGGAAAACCTCAAGATTTAATGTATAGACGATGTGGTGATTTCTTTATTGTCACTCAAGAAATCCCTCCCGGAATAACTATCATTTGTGCAGTCGAAGTTTTAGATTCAGAAAATTATACTTTTCAAAATCAGGGATGTTGCCCACCATCATATACGGCAACACCAACACCGACACCAACACCAACTTCCGAATTTGTCCTTTTTGAGAGAGACGCTGATAGGTCTAGTGCAAGTGATAATGGGTCAGATACATCGTTAGCTTGTGAATATCCATTATTAATACAATGTTTTATTAAGTCGACAAGCTCAAATAACGTTACCCCCATTAATGGAGATATTGTATACACCGATTCTAATTTTCAAAACCTATTTAATGGTCAAGGTAGGAATTGGTCGTTATCGTTTAGTTCTCCAGGTAGTATTAAAGTAGGTTGTACAATTTCTAGTTTAGGTGTGGTCGGTGGACCAATATCGATTTGTGATTTTTAATTATTAATTACAAGTAAATTTAAAAACATTAAGTCTTCACGATACTAAAGTTATTTTTATATTTAAATTAAAATAACATTAATATGGAAATATTTGTCCAAATCGCATCATATAGAGACCCTCAACTTATACCAACAATTGATAATATGTTGGATAATACAAAATACCCTGAAAATTTAAGAATTGGTATTTGTCATCAATACCACCCCGAAGATGAATTTTCTGACCTTTCTAAGTATGATGGAGATGATAGGTTTAGAATTATTGATGTTCTATACTCTGAATCTAAAGGAGCTTGTTGGGCAAGACATCAAATACAACAAGTTTATTCCGGTGAAACTTATACGTTACAAATTGATTCTCACATGAGATTTGAAAAAGATTGGGATACTACTCTAATAGAGATGATTAACCAACTACAAGAAAAAGGACATAAGAAACCTTTACTAACCGGATATGTTCCGTCATTCTCACCTAAAAATGACCCCGAAGGAAGGGTTAATGTTCCGTGGAGAATGTCTTTTGATAGGTTTATACCTGAAGGTGCGGTATTCTTTTTACCCGAATCGATACCTGATTGGGAACAATTAACCTTACCTGTACCGGCAAGATTTTATTCAGCTCATTTCTGTTTTACCTTAGGTCAATTTAGTGAGGAAGTACAACATGACCCGGAGTTTTATTTCCATGGTGAAGAAATATCAATAGGTGTTAGAGCATTTACTCACGGGTATGATTTATTTCATATTCATAAAGTGGTTATATGGCACGAATACACTAGAGAAGGTAGAACAAAACAATGGGATGACGATAAGGATTGGGTAAATAAAAATAATTTGGCTCATAAAAAAAATCGACAACTGTTTGGAATGGACGGTGAGGTTGAATTGGATTTTGGTAAATATGGGTTTGGTACAGAAAGAACCCTTAAGGATTATGAAAAATATTCAGGACTACACTTCTCAAAAAGAGCAATTCAACAATATACTTTAGATAAAAAATACCCACCTAACCCATACAACTTTGAATCTGAGGAAGAGTGGTTAGATAGTTTTACAACAATATTTAAACATTGTATCGATTTAAATTTTGGACAAGTACCTGAAAAAGATTATGATTTTTGGGTTGTGGCCTTTCACGATGAAAATGATGAAACTTTAAATCGTAAAGATGCTGACGTTAACGAAATTAATAGAATGTTAAAAGACCCTTCAGGTTATTGTAAAATATGGAGAGAGTTTCAAACAACAAATAAACCACACCACTGGGTTGTATGGCCTCATAGTAAATCTAAAGGGTGGTGTGATAGAATAACAGGAAATTTGTAAAAAAAATATGGTTACAATAAATAATTGTAAAATTGCCGATGTTGGTTATGTTATTAATTTAGACAAACGAACAGATAGAATGGTAAAAATGAAGGAACAGTTTATCGATTTAAATATTGAGGGTGTATTGAGATTTCCTGCCATAAATAATTTAGATTCAGGACCTTTAAATTGTAAACAAAGTCATTATCGAGTGTATGAAGAATTTTTAAAAACAGATAAGGAAATTTTATTAGTTTTAGAAGATGATTGTTTATTTTTAGATTCCATGAAATTTGAATATGAAGAAATATTTAATCAAATCAACACCACAGATTGGGACATATATTGGTTAGGTTGTAGAAATAGAAGGTCGCCAATTTTTTATAAAAATAAGTCATATAAGGTTAGTTCAGTTTCTCACGCACAATCATATTTAATAACAAGGAATATGTGTGAATATATATTAAAAACCTACCCAATAAATAGTCTTACAAATACTGCGATTGACGAGTTACTTTGTTTATTAATTTACGGATATGATGTGACAACAAACCCAAATAAATTTAACTTTTATCAATTACATAGTCCGGTAAATGAATTACCAACAATATTCACATCTTTATGTTACGAAAAACCTTTATCATCACAATTCGCATCTTATAGTGATTTACAAAATAGAGAAGTTGATTATACCGACTATATTAAAAATTCACACCCTATTAATTATGAAAAACATTAAATTACTTTCAATTACTTGGTCTAACGACCAAACCTTTGATTATAAAAACACGATTCTATATAAGTCATTTATAAAACATAACAATGAAAATGATTTTATTAACATACATTTTAATAGAAACGAATATTCCGAACTTGAGAAAGATTTTGAGAATAATTACGGGTATCAGTCTGAGTTTGTTCTTTATAAAATATTTTTATTAAAAGAGAAATTAAAAGAAATTGATGACGGAATTATTATTTATTGTGACACAAATGATGTTGTTTGTTTAGATAATATTAATAACTTAAATTATAACGGAGGTACTATATTTTCGTCTGAAAAAAATAGGTATCCTAATGATAATTCTTCTTGGAAACCCTCGTCTTCGTACCCTGAATGGAATCTAAACAATAATATTTATCTAAATTCCGGTTTAATTGTAACCACAAAAAAATTATATCTTAATTTATTAGATAATGTTATTAGTAATGTTATACCATTAAACTATAAAAATTTTGGTGGTGACCAAGGTGTTTATACTTATCACTACATTAATAATCTTTCACCAAAAATAATATTAGACGAAACTTGTGAATTTTTTGTGAGTACATATTTAACATCTCCGAATTGGTTTGAAAAGATTGGTGAACGATTAAAACATAAATTAACAAACACAACGCCAATGTTTATACACGATAATGGTTTGAATGTTGGAAGTCCAAGAATAATAAAAAACTTTAATTTAATATGATTATGAAAAAACACGCTGTGATTACAACATACTATTGTTATGGTTGTGAAAAACCGTCACAAGAAAATTTAAAACAAAAATTTAATTTTGACGGAAATATTGAAGATATTTATGTTAATTTTTCAAATAAATTTGACCCATTTCATATGGAAACAATACCTAATATTGGTATATCAAAACGTAAAGATTTGGTTTATGGAAAAATATTTATGTTAAGAAAATTTATAGAGAAAAATATTTTAGGTAAATATGAATATCTTTCACATATTGATTATATCGATACTAAGTTTAGTAAAAGTTGTAATGATATGGTTGATAAGTTTATTGAAACTGAAAAAGATATTACCATTTCAACAGAAAAAAATTGTTGGCCTTATTTAGATGTGGTATCTAAGTGGTTAAATAAACCACTTGAGGATAAAGACTTTTTCTATATAAACTCAGGGGCCATAATTTCTAAAACAAACACATTTTATGAAATAATTAAAGAGTTGGAACAAATTTGTTTAACGGTTGATTTAGATTTTTGGGACGACCAAGGTGTTTGGCAATATTATCACTTAAAAATAAAAGAGTTAAATAAAGATTCTAATTGTGATTATTTCTTTTCAACATCAATGTTAGATGAATCTTATTATACAATTGAAAATAAGATAATAAAAACTAAATTTAATACTGAGCCGTACTTAATTCACGATAATTCAAGTTTCTCATTAAACCTAATAAAAAAAATATAAAATGAATATTACGGGATTTTTTAATTATAGAAATTTAATAACAATGCAACACACTTTAATTAAAGAAAAATTTCTAAAATTATTAACAGAATTAAAACCGGTTAAAATTATTGAAATTGGGACATCGTCAGGTGGGTTAACTTTACTTTTGAGAGATATTTTAGATGGTAATGGTTTAGAAAAAACAAGGTTGATTAGTTATGATGTTAATGAACCATCACATTTAAGACATTACGTTAATAAAGGGTCTAAAATCGAATTAAGAATTGAAAATATTTTTAATAATCAATATGATAAATTAGAAAATGGTCAAGAAGTTATCGACATTATCACATCTAAAGGAACAACATTAATATTATGCGATGGTGGTAGTAAAAAGAATGAATTTAGATTATTGTCCGACTATCTAAAAGTTGGTGATGTAATTATGGCTCACGATTATTCCCCAAATGAAACGTATTTTCAAGAACATATAAATAATAAAGTTTGGAATTGGTTGGAAATACAAGATAACGATATTAACGAATCTTGTGAAAAAAATAACTTATTACCATATATGGAAGATGATTTTAGACAAGTTGTTTGGGTTTGTAAAATAAAAAAATAATATGAGTAAAACAACATTAGTAACAGGATTATGGGATATTGGTAGAGGTGACCTTAAAGAAGGGTGGTCTAGGTCATTTCCACATTATTTAGAAAAATTTAAACAACTTTTAGAGGTTGACGTTAATATGATTATTTTTGGTGATGAGGAATTAAAAGATTTCGTATTCAATATTCGAAATAATAATAATACTCAATTTATTGTAAGAGAATTAAGTTGGTTTAAGAATAGTGAGTTTTATCATAAAATACAAAATATTAGAAAAGATTCTCAATGGTTAAGTCAATCAGGTTGGTTATCAAATTCAACACAAGCCAAACTACCACTTTATAACCCTTTAGTTATGGGTAAAGTTTTTCTATTGAATGATGCTAAGATATTAGATAAATTCGATTCTGACTATATGTTTTGGATTGATGCCGGACTAACCAATACCGTTCATCCGGGTTACTTCACACACGATAAGATTTTAGATAAATTACCTAATAAGATAAATAATTTTCACTTCATTTCGTTTCCCTACGATGGAAAAGTAGAAATTCACGGATTCGAATATCAATCAATGTGTAGATTATCAGGTCAGGAAGTCGATATGGTATGTAGAGGTGGTTTTTTTGGAGGTAAAAAAGAAATAATCTCCGAAGTTAATGGATTATATTACTCATTAATGGACGAGACTTTAAGTAGAAATTTAATGGGTACTGAGGAAAGTTTATTCACAATACTCACATACAAATATCCTGAATTATTTACTTACTCTAAGATAGAATCTAACGGATTAGTATCTAAATTTTTTGAAGACTTAAAAAATGATACTATAGTTATTGAAAATAAAAATAACAACGTAATAGTAGATTCTATAGACACCACTAAAGTAGGTTTATACGTAATTGGGTTTAATTCCCCAAAACAATTTAGAACATTAATAAAATCCATGATTCAATATGATAATGATTTTATTGATAAACCTAAAAAATACTTATTAGATAATTCAACTGATTTATCAACAACTCCCGAATATATTAAATTATGTGACGAATATGGGTTTGAACACATTAAAAAAGAAAACTTAGGTATTTGTGGTGGTCGACAATGGATTGCGGAACATTTCGATAATGAAGATTTAGAATCAATGTTTTTCTTCGAAGACGATATGTTTTTCTACCCTAATAAAAATGAAGTATGTAAAAATGGATTTAATAGAGACATCCCTAAACTTTATTCTAAAAGTCTTTCGATTGTTAAAAAAGAAAATTTTGATTTTTTAAAATTAAATTATACTGAATTTTTTGGGGATAATGGTACTCAATGGAGTTGGTATAATGTTCCTCAAAATTTCAGAGAAAGTCATTGGCCCAACAAAAGAAGATTACCTGAAAGGGGATTAGACCCTAACTCACCTAGAACAAACTTTAACAATATTAAAACGTATGACGGGTTATCCTATGTCGATGGTGAGATATATTATTGTAATTGGCCACAATTAGTTACTAAAAAAGGTAATAAAAAAATGTTTTTGACTGAGAAATGGAACAACCCCTACGAACAGACGTGGATGAGTTATATTTACCAAGAAACCGTTAAAAACAATATAAAACCGGGATTACTATTATTAACCCCCACCGAACATGATAGATTTGACCATTACGATAAAAACTTACGAAAGGAAAGTTAATTTAATATTTTCATAAAACAAAGTATTTATTATAAAATCAATTAATGGAATTTTATATAAAAAAGAACGCTACGCTACCCCTTCTTAAAATGAGTGTGGTAAAAGATGGTAGGAGTGATTACAATAATTTAATGTCTCAAATAGAGACCTCATCATTATTCTTTTCTATGGTTAATGTCGATAATGAAATTCCTAAAATCATTACTCGTCCAGCAGGTTTTGTTGAAATAGTTAAGGACAACCCTGACTCCCCGGATGAATTTTATGTATATTATAAATTTGTAGGTAAAGACACAAATAAAGTGGGTCGATACGAAGGTCAATTTCTAATAAAGAACGATGACGGTAATCTTATAGTACCGATTAGGGAAAAATTATTTATTAACGTACAAGATTCTTTCATTAATGAGGCACCATGTTGTAAACCCTAATCGGGAGTATATGGTCTTAAAATTTTAAACAACTATTTTTTTCACGTAAATTATCTCGACACTTTAAAAATTAAAAGGAAGTGTTATTTGATTTAACCAAAATTATCCCGTATATTTGTTTTTGAAAAGGTAAATGTCATAACAACTTGGCAGCTAATGGACCACTTAAAAAAATATCAATGGTATCAGAAAATGAAATTAAAGAATTTCTCGAAGGTAACGACCCTGAGAAGTATATCGTATCTGTAGAGTACGACTATAGAAGTGACTGTGTTTATAAAGTCATAGAAGACCCAATAAAAGGTAAATCAATTCAGAGAGACACCTTCATACCGTTTGCGTGGGTAGGTGATTTTAAAGGTTTTAAGTTTTATGGTTTATCTAAAGATAGACAGAAAGCGGCTATGACTAAACATAAAATAGTCATTGACAAATTGAGAACTGACGGGAACGATAGACTTGAAAACGGAATGAAGTATTTGGTTAAGTCTTTAAACGGATATCGTTCATTGATACAATTTTTTAAGGAAGGTGGTTTAGACCCGTGGGGTGATAACACTAAACACCTAATTACGGTATTATCTCCCGTAGAACAATTCCTAATGTCTAAAGAAAAAAGACTATTTAAAGGATTTGAAGAATATGACGATATTACTCGTCTTGTTTTTGACTTGGAGACGACCTCTTTAGAACCAAAAGATGGTCGTATATTTATGATTGGTATTAAAACGAATAAAGGTTATCAAAAGGTAATTGAATGTTCTACCGAAGAACAAGAAAGAAACGGTATAATTCAATTTTTTAAGATAATTGCTAAGTTAAAACCCAGTATTATTGGAGGGTATAATTCCGCAAACTTTGATTGGTTTTGGATTTTTGAAAGAGCTAAGAAACTTAATTTAGATTTAAAGAAAATTGTTGAAACTCTTAACCCTAATCAAACTATAAGAGAAAGGGAAAGTATGTTAAAACTCGCTAATGAGGTTGAAATATTTAACCAAGTCAGTATGTGGGGTTACAACATAATTGATATATTACATTCTGTTAGAAGAGCACAAGCGATTAACAGTAGTATAAAATCTGCCGGTCTTAAGTACATTACTAAATTTATTGATGCCGAAGCTGAAGACCGTATATATATTGACCATACTGATATAGGTCCAATGTACGCCAAGAAAGAGGATTACATCTTGAATATTAAAAATGGTAATTACAGAAAGTTGGATAAATTTGATTTTGACGAATTAGATAGAAAATTTCCTAACTCATATATTAAGACTACGGGGGATGATATTGTTGAGAGATATTTGGATGATGATTTAGAAGAAACTCTTATTGTTGATGATGAATTTAATCAGGGGACTTTCCTATTAGCGTCTTTAGTTCCGACAACTTATCAGAGAGTTTCCACAATGGGTACCGCCACTCTTTGGAAGATGATTATGTTAGCTTATTCATATAAACATGGTTTAGCGTTACCTATGAAAGAGGAGAAAACTGATTTTGTTGGTGGATTGTCAAGACTATTAACGGTTGGATACTCTACTGACGTTTTAAAATTAGATTATTCCTCACTTTACCCATCAATACAATTAGTACACGACGTTTTTCCTGAGTGTGACATAAATGGAGCGATGAAGGGATTATTAAGTTACTTTAGGAATTCTCGTATAAAGTATAAAAACTTAGCCGCCGAGTACGCGTCTATAGATAAAAAGAAGTCGGTATCGTATGGTCGTAAACAACTACCTATTAAGATATTCATTAACTCTCTATTTGGGGCTTTATCGGCACCTCATGTATTTGCTTGGGGTGATATGTTTATGGGTGAACAAATTACCACTACCGGAAGACAATACTTAAGACAATTAGTAATCTATTTTACACAAAGGGGATATAAGACTTTGGTATTAGACACCGATGGTGTTAACTTCTCATTACCTGAAGGAGGTGTTGACCATAAGAAATATATTGGTAAAGGTAATAATTGGTTAGTTAAAAAAGATAAAGTTTATACCGGATACGATGCTGATGTCGCCGAATATAACGATTTATTTATGAAAGGGGAAATGGGTTTAGATTGTGACGGAACTTGGGACTCTTGTATAAATCTGGCTCGTAAGAACTACGCGACTATGGAAACCAATGGTAAGATTAAATTAACCGGAAATACTATTAAGTCTAAAAAACTACCTCTTTATATCGAAGCTTTCTTAGATATTGGTGTTCGTAACTTATTAGAAGGTAAGGGTCAAGATTTTGTTGAATGGTACTACGAGTACATCGAAAAAATCTTTAATAGACAAGTACCCTTAAAACAAATTGCTTCGAGAGCGAGAGTTAAGTTATCAATACCTGATTATATTAAGAGGTCGAAAACTAAGACGAAATCCGGTGGTAGTATGTCGGCAATGGCTCATATGGAATTGGCTATGGCAAATAATTTAAAGGTCAATTTAGGGGATGTTATTTTTTACGTTAATAATGGAGAAAAAGCTTCACACGGAGATGTCCAAAGAAAAAACAAGTGGAAAGCAAATGCGGCCGAGAAGAGACAATATAGAATTGAAAATGGGGTCCCTATGTCACCCGACTCATCAGAGTTAATACTTAACTGTTATCAATTAGATGCCGGCGAATTGGAAGAAAATCCTGATATGTTAGGTGAATATAATATCGCAAGAGCGATTGCGACATTTAACAAACGTATCAACCCACTATTGGTTGTGTTTGATAAAGAGGTTAGAGAAAAGTTATTAGTTACTGACCCAAATGATAGAGGTTTCTTCACTAAAGACCAATGTAAACTTATAAGTGGTTTACCATTTAAAGAAGGCGACCAAGATAAATTAGAGGATTTACTACAAATTGAAGAGAGAGAATTAGATTATTGGGGTAAGAGAGGTATTGACCCTAACTACATCTACGATTTAGCTGAAGAAGGTTGGGAGAACGTGATTGATACTTCTAAGTTAATTAATTACGTGAATTAACCGTAAAAAAAAATGAGTCGATTATACAAATTAATCGGCTCATTTTCATTTATAATAATTCGATGATACTCAAACTATATTATTCTATTTTTAAACCATCACTCGAGACGATATAATAATTATTTTCTATTAGTATAAATTCAACACAAGCACCTTTACCAATTCTAACCTCATCATATTCCTCATCAATCATACCTATAAAAGGTTTGATAACGGAATTAGTCATTGTTTTTATTACAATGTGTGGGGTGGTTGTCGAATCTAATATTAATTTACATTGTTCAACACCCCTTATTAATATAACGTCTTCTCCCTTAGTCCTATATTCTGGAGTGTTAACAACCTTGATTTTACCGGTTGAATACTCTTGACTATTAAGATAGTACTTATCACCTATTTTTTTTCTTAAAAGTTGACTTCCCATTATATCACATATATTTGTCGAGGCATCGCTCTAAATTTTAATGACTTATTCAAGTTTTCAGCTATATTAGCTTCTCTTTCCATCATTTTGTCAGGTCTTAGTCTTTCTAACCTTAACTTAAGTTCTTCCTCTAGTTTGATTTTTTCATCTTTACCTTCAGTTAATAAACTTTGGTAATCTAATTGTAATTCACTATCAGGAGTTTTAATATTACCACTAAATTTACCTCTTACTCTTCCTAACGTTTCTTTTACATATCCTGTAAAATAACGTCTAACCCATTGTTTTGCCGGGTCGTTTAAATCTCCCCAAGAGATTTCATCCAAAGGTACATCAGACGGTAATTTAATTATATCAGGATTTGCCTTTAAACAATTATCTCTATCGGCAGGACCGGCATCGTAATACCAATACCACACCTTACCACCTCTTAAAGCACCATTACCAAAATCAAATTTACCACCGGGAACATTCATTAAATGAATTGCCTTTTTACCGTCAGGTAATGCGGTAACTCTATATGTTAAATCACCACCTATAATTCTTCTCTTTAGGTTTATATCTTGCATTCTTAGTAGTATGTCAAATCCTGGCATCATCATACCGGAACCTCCACCCGTTGAACCCATTTGTGCAAATCCTCCGGGTCCTCCTATACCTGGTCCACCCATACCTCCGAACCCCATTCCGTCCCCGAAAAACATATTTGATAGTTCGGGTGGTGCGAACCACAATAGTTCGTTTAACTCTCTGTTTGCGGGTATTTCATATATCTGTTGTCCGGAAACTAATTCTATATAATCTTTTTTAAGTTCCCAATCACCACCGGCTTGTAAACCGACTATCTTAGAGTAAGCGTAAGTATAACGAGTCTCCCAGTCTAAACTTTTTGTTACAAAAGCTCTAGATAATGACTCAGTATCTAAATTTAAATTATATAGTGATGTCCACTGAGACTCTATTAACCAATCTTGAACATATTGGGAATAATCCCCAATGGCTAATTCTAATAAACTATCCATCATTTCGTCCTCAATTTCAACACTACGAATAGGAGCACCTAATAGATGTTTTATTCTTTTATAAAGTTTACTTCTTTGAGGTTCCGATATAATTATAGTTTGATTTGTTGCGCCTGTTAAAATTCCCATAGTTGTCTTTTTATTATAAATATCGTTATAAAGTATAAATTAATGATTCTTTAGGAAAAACATAACGACCGTTATTTATTTCCGTATTTTCATTATCGAAAATTAAGGTTTCTTTTTTATTAGTAAAAATTAACCAATCGGTATTATATAACTTAACATTACCCGTATTAAATAGTGTTATTTTATCACCACCACTACCCTTACTATAACCTAAAGGTTTTATTTGGGACGATATTGGTTTCCCATTTAAAATTATTTCAGCATCAACTCCTTTGACCATATCGAGTTCACCACCTAATTTACCTAACTTAGTAACGTTATCATCACCAAACTCTTTTTTTAATTTAATGACGGTATCGTCTTCTCGTTTTTCACCCCAACTGTTAGTCTGTTCTAAAATTCTCATTATATTTTGAAACGTTGATGATTTGAGGTTAAAAATTCGGTCTTTATATAAATCTAACAAATTAATAAAATCGTAAGTCCTATCGATTTGTTCTTTAGGTGTGACACCACTTAATTTAATTGGCGGTTTACCTGAGGCCTTTAATACTTGGTTTATATCACTTAATAGAACACAAAATCCACTGTAATTTGTATTTAACTTATTAATAACCGAACGACCGTTACCCTCTAAATCATATATTCCTGACATCTCATCATCAGAATATTCCCCTTTTTCATAATAATTTTCTGAAAAAACTTCTTTTAATATCTTATCAATACCTTTTCTAAACGTCCATTTTACTTTTGGGTTATTATTAAATATAAATCTAGCAATCTCATTCATTTTACGATTACATCTTTCAGATTTACTCTCATTTAAAGTTGACCTTAGTTGAATAGTTTCGTTAAGGTCTCTACTTAATTTACCGTCGTACAACTTATTAACAAATTCCCAATTAACGACTTTCCAAAAGTTTTTAATATAATTCTCTCTTTCATTTTTATATTTTAAGTAATAGGCGTGTTCCCATAAATCCAAACCTAATATTGGATATCCCCCATCTTTTACAATATCCATTAATGGGTTATCTTGATTAGGGGTTGAAACTATTTTTAATTTGTTTCTTTTATTTAATACTAACCAAACCCATCCTGAACCAAATCTTTCTTTAGCAACTTCTTCAAATTTAGTTTTAAATTCACCGTAAGTATTGAAATCTTTTTTAATTTGTTTTAAAACCTCACCGTTAGGTTTTTGTTCTTTTGGTGTTAGTAGTTTCCAAAATAAGGCGTGATTAAACGCTCCACCGGCGTTATCCCTAATCTTTTTATCAAACCTACCGATAGTTTTAACTATCTTTTCTAAATCCAAATCACCATAATCTTTCTTAGATAGGGCGTCATTTAATTTCTTAACATAACCCTTATAATGTTTATTATAATGATATTTCATTGTTTCAGGGTCGATAAACTGTTTTAATGCTGAATACGCATAAGGTAATCGTTCAATACCTATTTTTTTCATCTCATTAATGAATAGTTTTTTATTCCTTTCATTTTCAGATTTTTCAATCTTTTCTGTTATGAGACTTATTTTTTTCTCAATTTTTTTCATATTGGCTTTATTATTTTATAATAAATACCTAACTAAACCGATTTGGTCGCCATACATATTCCTGAATCTGAGTATAATCTATATTTACCCAATTCTAACCATTTATAGACCTCATTTTTTTCATCATCAGTTAGATTATAATCTTCAAAAATGATAAAGTCGGGTAATAATTCAATGTCTACCGACATTAATAACTTTGAATCTAACCCCTCAACATCTAAATGAATCCAATTTAATTGTTCGATAAAATTATCTTTTATTAATTCATTAAAACTTATAGACTCTCTTTTCGATGAGGTTATTTCTTCTGTCTCCCAATGTTCGATAACTCTTTTAACAACACTATTGGTATATCCCCTTCCACCCTCAAAGAATTCGACCTCTTTACCATCGGTGGTAATTAGAGAATTTAAAAAACTAACATCAGATTTATTAAAAAAATTCCGTTTTAATTTATTATATTGTGGGACACTAGCCTCAACCAGTAGAATTTCACTCATATAGTTTAAAACTAATGGGACCCATTCGCCAAATTCACCATCATGAGTTCCAACCGCAAGACCTTTCGGTTTAATACCTTGGTTAATTAGATTCTTACAATATAACCACAATGATTTGTGGAAAATTGACCCATGTTCTAAGACATTCCATCGATATCTTTCTATGAAATTACCTTTGGAGTCCTCAACTATTACATCTTTTAATTCTGACTCGGGATATTTCGCCCACATATTATCACTTAATTTGGTTTCCCACATTATTTCTTTTGATACGAGATTCTTAATTTTAAAAATTAGGGGTAACCTATCCTCGTCAAAAATTTCACTAACCTTACCTACATTAATGTTAATATCGTTATCGTATCTTATACTAATCATAAGTGTCTTTCTATAAATTCATCAATTTTATCTGACCACATATCCGTGGCCTCAGTTTTTATTCTATCCTCGGTCCAATCCCACCACTTAATCTTTAATAGTTTTTGTACTTGGCCCTCATTAAATCTATATTTTATTATTCTTCCCGGATTACCAACAACTATCGAATAAGGTGGTACGTCTTTTGTTACCATAGTTCGTGCTCCTATTACGGCACCATCACCTATTTTAACTCCTGACATTATTGTGGATTTTGCACCAATCCAAACATCATTACCTATATCAATATTACCCTTACAAGATGGGTGACCCATTTTCATATGTAATTCGGCAATTTCATTAGTTACCGGACCCCATAATTGGGAGCTAGTTGTTATCCAATCAGGTCTATGATTGGAATGTAAAAAAAAATCACAATCTCTCCCTATTGAAGTGTATTTACCAACATTAATTTGGTATTCGTCACTCCAAGTAATTATGTTAATTGTTCTATCGTAATAGGTACCCCTATCTAAATGTAATAAGTGTAAATTTTCCATTATTTAATTGTTATGTAGTTAGTTTTTTTAAAGTCTTCTTTAAATTCATCTGAAAACTTTATTGTATGTTTATGTTTATCGTTTACCATTATTGATATGCTGTAAACATCATCGATAAACCCAACTTCCTCAATTTTCCACTCGAATTTTTTAATACCGGATAGTTTTATTATCTTTTCATCATTTATAATAAAAGATGAGGTTAAGGGTTCATTATACCTATCATTCCAACAAACAACATATATTTTATTGTCTTTTGGGTTATAATATGGGACCGACCACCCACTTAAACTTTCCTTTTCAGTTTTATCCGAAATCTTATATTCGTTTTTGTATTTAACCATATCCTCATAATCAATCTCAAAAACCTTCCTACCGTTTCTTCTTAAAATGTCGTCAGTGATTTTTTCGTTTGTTTTAGATGGTGAATTAACCAACAACTCTAATAATTTATCCCTATCAAAAAACAAAAAGTCATCATCTAAAGACCCCACCTTAAACGAAATAAAGAACCCTTGACCCCAATAAAGATTAGCGGCATAGTCTTTAGGTTTTTTATTAATGACGACACTATCGTAATTCTCCAACAAATCGGAATTTACTTTTATAGGCGTTAAATCGTTCCAAATTGAGTCGTATTCTATAAAATGAGCTTTCCCGTATTTATAATTTTTAGCAATCCCTAAACCTGATATTAATATACTATATGCCGCTAAATAAGTGGAACCATAACCAATAAATGTCGATTTAATCGTTATATCATCTTTAGGGGAAAACCAAGGTTGGTTTAAATATTTTAAATCTGTTAAAATATCGTTATTTTTATCATAAAATACATAATCAACCTTACGTTGAATATATTCAGGTATAATTGTGTGAGAACATATTAAAATATCGTATTTATCTCTACCTTTTTGTAATGACTCAACACAATTATTAAGTATTAATTGTCTTTCAACATCTGGACAATATACCCCCACTATTATTAAATCTCTCATCAATATATTTTTTTATTTAAAAATAGGTAAATTTGTTTAAATTTAAATAAAAACAGTAATGAAGAAACTTAAAATTTTTACTCACGGCTCATATATCGGAAATACAGGGTATAATCATCACACTAGAGATTTCTTTAGAGGACTAACTAATTTTTGTAAAATTAAAGTTAGGAACTTTACAGTTGGTAAAACTTGGGGTGGAATGTCAGAAGAACCACATAATTTAGAACCTTATTTAAATGATGTTGATAAAGAAATTTTATACGAACAAATTCTATGGGATTCTGATGGAGGTAGAGGTAATTTTAAAATATATGAGAATCCGAATAAAGAATTTAATCACGACGTTAATTTAGTTTTATGTGAAACCAACCATCACTTATTTTATGACGAATATTCGGGACCTAAAATAGCTTATAATGTTTGGGAGTCGACCTTACAACCTAAAGATTTTTTCAAAAAGTTAGAAGAATTTGACCAATTATGGGTACCGTCTAAATGGCAGAAAGAATGTACCGTTAAACAGGGGTACGATGAATCTAAAATTAGAGTAGTACCTGAAGGGGTTGATATTCAAACTTTTAAACCTGAAAATAAAAAACAATACCACCCATTAACTTCGGATGGTAGATTTAAATTCTTTTTAGCAGGGAGGTGGGATTATAGAAAGTCGACCAAAGAAATAATTGAGTCTTTCTTAAATACTTTTGACAAGTCGGAACCGGTAGATTTAATCGTATCTATCGATAACCCATTTTCAAATGATACATTCGAAACAACTGAACAAAGGTTAGAACATTATGGTTTAACCGATGACAGAATAAAAGTATCACATTTCCCCCCAAGAGATGAATATGTTAATTTACTAAAATCTTGTGACGTTTTTGTATCATGTGCTAGGTCTGAAGGTTGGAATTTACCGTTAATTGAATCTATGTCTTGTGGTACACCCTCAATATATTCTAACTGTTCAGGACAATTAGAATTCGCGGAAGGTAAAGGTATACCGGTCAATATTTTAGGTGAAAAACCTGTGGATAGTAGTCATTATAACCATTTCAACGAATCGGTGGGTAACTATTATGAACCCGACTTTAATCATTTAGGTAAACAAATGAGAAAAGTCTTTAAAAACTATGAAGAATATAAAGTTAAATCTATTAATGAATCTCAAATTATACGTGATAATTTTAATTGGGAAACTGTTTCAGAAATAGGGTTTAATACGTTAAGTGATTTTATTAAAAATAAATCCAAAGAATCAGATAAAAATGAAATTAAGGTATCATACATTGATGGTCCTAAAGTTGAGGTGATTGGAAACTATAATGGGTCGTATTATGTTGAGTTTATTGATGGGGATGGCGTCGTAAAACATTCGGGTACAATTTCAAATAATATGTGGATTTCACCTTCAATTAAGTACTATATCCCTTGGACCATAAAGGTAAATGGTGTAGTTATTGACAAATTCACATTGGAGGGTAAAAGAGTTTTAATAGCTTTGGAATCTAAATCTTTGGGAGATACCGTTGCTTGGGCTCCGTATTCTATAGAACTATCTAAACAAAAAGACTGTAAAGTAATACTTTCGACATTCCATAATCAATGGTTTGAAAAACAACCTGAATATAGTAATATTGAATTTATTTCTCCGGGTCAATCTACTGTTTGTGATGTTGTGTACCGAGTAGGTTGGTTTTATGATGAAAATAAGGAACCGGAACTTTCTAACACAATACCTCTACAACAAACTATAACAAATATAATTGGTTTAGAATTTAAAGAGATACAAAGTAAAATTGATTTCACACCAAAAGACAGACCTTTTAAAGGTAAGTATGTTACAATATGTAACGAATCTACCGCACACTTAAAATTATGGAATAATGAGAATGGGTGGAAAGAGTTAACAAAATACTTAATAAGTATGGGTTATGGTGTAGTTAATGTATCAATGAAAGGTGAACATATTGACGGAACATTTAAAATAAGTGATACATCAATACCAAGCACATTAAACTATATACATCATAGCGAATTCTTCATAGGTTTATCGAGTGGGTTATCTTGGTTATCATGGGGTATTGGAAAACACGTTGTGATGATATCTAATTTCACTGAAGAAGGTCATGAATTTACGTCAAACTGTACTCGTATTACTAACACTAAAGTATGTAATGGGTGTTGGAATAACCCTAACTTAAAGTTTGATAAAGGTGATTGGTTTTGGTGTCCACTAATGAAAGGGACTGAAAGAGAATTTGAATGTCATAAATCCATAACTTCGGATATGGTAATAAATAAAATAAAACATCTTATAAAATGAAAATAGAAGTATCAATAGGGGAGATTGTCGATAAATTATCAATCTTAGACCTTAAAAAAAATAACATTACCGATGAGGTAAAATTAATTAATATAAATAAAGAGTATCATTATCTACATGAAGTGGTTTTCTCCGATTTGGGTATTAATTATGACGATGATTATGTTAAATTATTAAATATAAATAGAAAACTTTGGGATATTGAAGACGATATCCGAGATAAGGAGAGGGATAAACAATTTGATGAGGAATTCGTGGAATTAGCAAGGTCAGTTTATTTTACTAACGATGTTAGGTCATCAATTAAGAAAGATATTAATGTAAAGTACGGTTCAGGATTTGTGGAAGAAAAATCGTATAAAGATTATAAATAATAAAAGGACCTTAACGGTCCTTTTTTTTATCAACACCATATTTGGAGAATTTATACCATGCTCTTTCATGTAAATAATATAACACCATTTTAGTAACTACCTCAATACCCCCTATTGAAAACCCTAAAGTTAAACTTCCGGTTATAAACCAACTTAAGAGTATAGTATCAATAGTTCCTATAATTCTCCAAGTTATTGTTTTTAATATATGTCTATTTTTACTAACCATTAACCATATCCAAAATAATCGTAAAACCATTGATAATGGTCTTTTATTTTTTGACTTATTTCAACCCCTAAAATTTCGTTATAATCGTCTGGTAATTTCTTAAATTCTTTTCGTAATTTATGGTCACCAAAAATTCCATGAATAACATCGTTTTCTTGTGTTAACTGTTCTATATTTTCAAAATTATGTTTAACGTAAAATTCTAACCCGATATAATCATAAAACCTTTTAATTTCTTCAATCGGATTTGACATAAGGTCTTCGTACCTGATAAATAAAGTTTTCTTATCGATACCCTGTTGAATCATATCTTTTAACCTATCCATAGATATACCTATAGGTTGTGATACCCCCCAATTATCAATTCTTTTATCTAAAGTAGTTCCAATTAGTTCGTTCAAATCTTGTATTCCACTATTTTTATGAGGGTTTTTTCTAAAATTTTTTTCCATCGATGAATATATACTTCTAATATCTCTAACAACACAAACCACTTTAGGGTTAGGGAAAATTTTTTCCAATAAATTATATTCAATTCCCCAACCTCGACTTTTATCTAAAACATAAGGTTTTTCGGTTATTGATTTAAAAAACCCTTGTATACCATATCTACAAAAATTAATATACGCTTTACTCATTAGATTAGGGTCTTGAGCTTTAAATGATTGTGAATTACTAAACGTGTCTCTACTTACGGAGATTAAATCATTTAACCCAGATGTTGGGGTAACATAAATTTCGGGATTTTGACCTATAATATTTTGAAGTAATGTTGAACCTGCTCTAGGTAATGATGAGTTATAATAAATTATTTTATCCATACTTTGACTTTATATGGTTAAATATAATATCAAAGTATGGTATAGTAAACTAATTATTTAATAAGGTTTATCATGTATTACGTCTGTTATAGTTTTCTCGTTGAGCTTCAGATTTTGGTTGGACAGGACCTCCCCAAGCTGCTACCGCATCCGCATCAATTCTTGTCCCTATAACCAAAACGTTAAATGTTGCACCATTTGTATTTGAGTACATATCAATTACATTTTCTTCCACATTGTATACCCCATAAGCTAAACCAAATCCATTAACGTCATTACACCAAACTTGTATACTTTCTACACCTTTTACTATATTAACATTATTTAGTAGCGGAAACCATTCTGGAAGTAATATCGGTAATGGTCTTCTTTCATCATAGGTCCATCTAAATCTATAAATGTTTTCACCGGCAGTTGGACTCTCAACAAATGAATGTACTAAATCTGTTGTAGGTGCCAATTCTTCGCTTGGATAATCTATTCGGAATGTTCCGGTAGCTTTACTTAAATTACCTATAACATATAAATTCTCTACGAAAGCGGCGTTATTAGCATATGCGTTAATATTTGAACCGACTACGAATGCGTCATTGAAACCGGTGATATTATTACTAGACCCACCTAAAATAGAGGACCTAACCGCATTTTGTATAACGTTTCCTTTTCCAGCCACGATAGATGCTTCGTATCCCGAAGTTATTGTGTTCTGTATCCCCCCACCTACAAAAGATGCGCTACTATTATATATACCATTTAATTCCCCACCTCCTATAAATGATAATTCGGTACTAAAAATAGTATTGACGTTCCCACCGACTATTGAGGTATTACCAGTATTTTTACCTATAGTATTTTTAGTACCTCCAACAATATTCGAACTGTTCGACGCGCCACCTATACCATTATTTGACCCACCTACGATAGTTGCTTCGTAAGTCGAACCGTTGATTCTATTCGTCGTACCCGCACCTATAAAATTCAAACTTGACTCTTGGTCTATAAGGTTGTTTTTACCTCCCCCTATAACACTAAATTGTGAAATTCGATTTATAGCGTGGCCTGAACCACCTCCTATAATACTATGATTTGATACAGCACCTATATAATTACTTTCTCCCCCTACAATACTAGAGTAGCTACTACGACTAACAAGGTGAGAAAACCCTCCAAGAATACCTATACCTGTTGCACCGTCTTGGATATCATTTTTATTACCCCCAACTATGGACGAGTAAGGAGACGCATTATCTATGTTATTATTATTACCACCTAAAGAGGCCGAATAATCACCTGCCGACGTATTGGATACCACGTCTCTTACTGATGAGTTCTTACCACTCCCTAATATTATTACTGCTGATGACCCAACATTAATACCACTTGTTCCTGATGAACCTGATGTTCCTGAAGAACCTGATGTTCCTGAAGAACCTGATGTTCCACTATTACCTGAACTACCACTTGTTCCTGAAGAACCTGACGTTCCTGAACTACCACTTGTTCCTGAAGAACCTGACGTTCCTGAATTTCCTGAACTACCACTTGTTCCTGAAGAACCTGATGTTCCTGAATTTCCTGAACTACCACTTGTTCCTGAACTTCCTGATGTTCCACTATTACCTGAACTACCACTTGTTCCTGAAGAACCTGATGTTCCTGAAGAACCTGATGTTCCACTATTACCTGAAGAACCACTTGTTCCTGAACTTCCTGATGTTCCTGATGAACCTGATGTGCCGCTATTACCACTTGAACCTGAAGTCCCTGAAGAACCTGACGTTCCACTAGAACCTGAAGAACCACTTGTACCTGACGCTCCGGAAATACCACTCGTTCCACTACTACCCGAAGAACCGGATGTTCCTGAACTTCCGCTCGTACCGCTATTACCCGAAGAACCTGATGTTCCTGAACTTCCACTCGTACCTGAAGAACCTGAAGTTCCACTATTACCACTTGTCCCTGAAGAGCCGCTCGTACCCGAAGAACCTGATGTACCACTATTACCACTTGTCCCTGAAGAGCCGCTCGTACCCGAAGAACCTGATGTACCACTATTACCACTAGTACCACTACTCCCTGAAGAACCCGACGTACCACTTGAACCTGAAGTTCCACTATTTCCCGACGTACCTGAAGAACCTGATGTACCCGAAGAACCTGATGTACCGCTATTACCACTCGTACCCGAAGAACCCGATGTTCCTGAACTACCTGATGTTCCACTATTTCCTGACGTACCTGAACTTCCTGATGAACCGGATGTACCTGAAGAACCACTCGTACCGCTATTACCTGATGTTCCACTACTACCCGAAGAACCTGATGTTCCTGAACTACCTGAAGTACCACTTGAACCTGACGTTCCACTACTACCTGAGGTACCTGAAGAACCACTACTACCTGAGGTACCTGAATTACCACTCGTTCCACTAGAACCTGAGGTTCCACTACTACCTGACGAGCCTGATGTTCCTGAACTACCACTATTACCTGATGAACCACTCGTTCCACTAGAACCTGATGTCCCCGAAGAACCTGAACTTCCACTATTACCTGAAGAACCACTTGTTCCACTACTACCCGAGGTACCTGAAGAACCTGATGTTCCTGAACTACCATCATTACCTTTAATATTACCTGTTGGCACCCATGAGCTACCATTCCATTCATAAACATCTCCAGTAATAGTATCTAAATATTGGTCTCCTATTTGAATACCGGGATTAGTAGGTGGTCCCGGAGCACTAGTCCAATTATCACCACTACTACCTGATGTTCCTGAAGAACCTGATGTGCCTGATGAACCACTTGTTCCGCTAGAACCTGATGTTCCACTACTTCCCGAACTACCACTATTTCCTGAAGAACCTGATGTTCCCGAAGAACCCGATGTTCCTGAAGAACCCGATGTTCCGCTACTTCCCGAACTACCTGATGTCCCTGAACTACCTGATGTACCTGAAGAACCACTCGTCCCACTAGAGCCTGATGTTCCACTACTACCTGATGAACCACTTGAACCTGAAGTTCCTGAAGAACCACTTGTTCCACTACTTCCTGACGTTCCTGAACTACCCGAAGAACCTGAGGAACCACTACTTCCTGATGAACCTGATGTTCCGCTACTACCTGATGTTCCTGAAGAACCACTTGTCCCCGAACTTCCACTCGTACCGCTACTTCCGCTTGAACCCGATGTACCGCTACTTCCTGATGAACCTGATGTTCCCGAACTACCGCTTGTTCCACTTGAACCTGATGTTCCACTACTACCTGATGAACCACTCGTTCCTGAACTACCTGATGTTCCGCTACTTCCTGATGTTCCACTACTTCCCGATGTCCCTGAACTACCTGACGAACCGCTTGTACCACTTGAACCACTACTTCCTGATGTTCCTGAAGACCCTGAAGAGCCACTCGTACCTGAACTACCCGAAGAACCACTACTACCACTTGTACCACTACTACCTGATGTTCCTGAAGAACCTGACGTACCACTACTTCCACTTGAACCACTTGTTCCTGAAGAGCCGGATGTACCACTAGAACCTGATGTTCCACTTGAACCACTACTACCTGATGTTCCTGAAGACCCTGAAGAACCACTTGTACCTGAACTACCACTCGTTCCTGAACTTCCACTTGTCCCACTAGAACCTGATGTCCCACTACTACCTGATGAACCACTCGTTCCTGAACTACCTGATGTTCCGCTACTTCCTGATGAACCCGATGTCCCTGAACTACCTGACGAACCGCTTGTACCACTTGAACCACTAGTCCCTGATGAACCACTTGTACCTGAACTACCACTACTTCCCGACGTTCCTGAACTACCACTTGTACCGCTTGAACCTGAAGAACCGCTTGTACCTGAACTACCACTACTTCCTGATGTTCCACTTGAGCCACTCGTACCTGAACTTCCCGATGAACCGCTTGTACCTGAAGAACCACTTGTTCCTGATGAGCCTGATGTTCCACTACTTCCTGATGAGCCGGATGTACCTGAAGAACCACTTGTTCCTGAACTACCTGAAGTACCGCTAGACCCCGAACTTCCACTCGAACCGCTAGTACCTGAACTACCTGATGAGCCCGATGTACCTGAACTTCCACTTGTACCACTACTTCCTGACGAACCTGATGTTCCACTACTCCCTGAAGAACCTGACGTACCTGAACTACCTGAGGAACCTGAAGAACCACTTGTACCTGAAGAACCGGACGTACCTGAACTTCCACTACTTCCCGAAGTTCCTGAACTTCCTGATGTACCACTAGAACCTGATGTTCCACTACTACCTGATGTACCTGAAGAACCACTACTTCCTGACGAACCACTCGTACCTGAAGAACCTGATGTACCTGAAGAACCACTTGTTCCGCTACTTCCTGATGTTCCGGAACTTCCTGAAGAACCACTTGAACCTGAAGTTCCTGAAGAACCACTTGTTCCACTACTTCCTGACGTTCCTGAACTTCCACTAGAACCGGATGTACCACTACTACCTGAACTTCCTGACGTACCACTACTACCTGATGTTCCTGAAGAACCACTTGTTCCTGATGAACCACTACTTCCTGAAGTACCTGAACTACCTGATGTTCCCGAAGAACCACTTGTACCTGAACTACCTGATGAACCGGATGTACCTGAAGAACCACTTGTTCCTGATGAACCACTACTACCCGAAGAACCTGAACTTCCACTTGTCCCACTAGAACCTGATGTACCACTACTTCCCGAAGAACCACTCGTTCCTGAACTTCCACTTGTCCCACTAGAACCTGATGTACCACTTGAACCGCTACTTCCTGACGAACCTGATGTTCCTGAAGACCCTGATGTTCCTGATGAACCACTTGTCCCTGAAGAACCACTACTACCTGAAGAACCGCTTGTCCCTGAAGACCCTGATGTGCCTGATGAACCACTACTTCCACTTGTTCCTGATGAGCCTGATGTACCTGAACTTCCACTTGAACCTGATGTACCACTTGAACCGCTAGTCCCTGAACTTCCACTTGTACCTGAAGAACCCGAAGAACCGGACGTACCACTACTTCCACTTGAACCGCTAGTCCCTGATGAACCTGACGTTCCGCTACTACCTGATGTACCTGAACTTCCACTAGAACCTGATGTTCCACTACTTCCTGATGTACCTGAACTTCCACTAGAACCTGATGTTCCACTTGTACCTGAAGAACCCGATGTACCACTAGAACCTGATGTGCCTGATGAACCACTTGTTCCACTTGACCCTGAAGAACCCGAAGTTCCGCTACTTCCACTTGAACCACTTGACCCACTTGACCCTGAAGAACCACTTGTACCTGAAGAACCTGACGTTCCGCTACTACCTGATGTTCCCGAAGAACCTGATGTCCCTGAACTTCCACTTGTACCTGAAGAACCTGAAGAACCCGAGGTTCCGCTACTACCTGATGTTCCTGAACTTCCTGAAGAACCACTTGTACCGCTACTACCTGAGGTACCTGATGACCCCGAAGAACCTGAAGTTCCACTACTTCCACTTGTTCCTGATGAACCTGAAGTTCCGCTACTTCCTGAAGAACCGCTTGTTCCACTACTTCCGCTAGAACCACTTGACCCACTAGAACCTGATGTCCCACTACTACCTGAAGTTCCTGAACTTCCACTTGTACCTGATGAACCTGAAGTACCACTACTTCCCGAACTTCCACTAGAACCTGACGAACCACTACTACCGCTCGTTCCACTACTTCCACTTGTTCCTGACGAACCTGACGTCCCTGAACTACCACTACTACCTGATGTTCCTGAACTTCCACTAGAACCTGATGTTCCACTACTTCCCGATGTCCCTGAACTTCCCGATGAACCGCTTGTACCTGAAGAACCACTAGTTCCACTACTACCCGATGAACCTGAAGTCCCCGAACTACCACTACTTCCCGACGTACCTGAAGAACCACTTGTACCACTAGAACCTGATGGTCCAAGACTTCTTGAGGAACCTGACGTACCTGAGCTTCCTGATGAACCGGATGTACCTGAAGAACCACTAGTTCCACTTGACCCTGATGTTCCGCTACTACCTGATGAACCACTCGTACCTGAGCTTCCTGATGTTCCACTACTACCCGACGTTCCTGAACTACCTGACGAACCGCTTGTACCACTTGAACCACTACTACCTGATGTTCCTGAAGAGCCACTCGTACCTGAACTACCACTCGTTCCTGAAGAACCACTACTACCACTTGTACCTGAACTTCCACTTGTACCTGAAGAACCTGAAGAACCCGAGGTTCCGCTACTACCTGATGTTCCTGAACTTCCACTTGTACCTGAAGAACCTGAAGAACCCGAGGTTCCGCTACTACCTGATGTTCCTGAACTTCCTGATGTTCCGCTACTCCCTGAAGAACCGGACGTACCTGATGAACCACTACTTCCTGATGTTCCGCTACTACCTGAAGAACCACTTGTGCCTGAAC
>Ga0070747_1000002_pt1 | contig 101655 bp, 154 predicted proteins | sample VirMetDEL_Mar_31_FD_77321 | JGI IMG/M metagenome (GOLD analysis project Ga0070747, IMG submission 77321) | Aqueous microbial communities from the Delaware River and Bay under freshwater to marine salinity gradient to study organic matter... | ecosystem: Environmental > Aquatic > Marine >... | reverse complement strand
TGCCACCGTACGCACCACTTACGTTTGAAAGTGGTGTAATATAAATTCCGTTAATGTTTGAAGTTAATCCGCCGCCTGATCCAGCAATAACATTAATTTGTCCGTTGTCTATTTGTATACCGTTTCCTGTGGTATACGGGTCATTTGATATAGGGCGCCATTCGCTAGTTGTTGAGCTATAAGCTAGCACGTCACCGTTGACAGGACCAGGTGCAGACCGTACATTGTCTAGAAACTCTAAACAAATATCGGAAAATATAACCGCATTAGCATCAGGATTTACGCGAAGGTACTTGCCTTCCTGTCCTATATAGCTGTTAGTAGTATCGTTTAATTCTATGTAAGTATTGGCCATGTTTTATCCTACGAGCGTTAATAACAAGTATTTATCACTTTTTGGTAAACAGGTCAGACGGATAGTTCGGAAAGTATATTAAAAATTAACTAGAAAGGATTATTTGTCTTAGCTGGCCGTATTCTGAGCTATACGTTGTGCCATCGCCAATATGTTCGCGGTCCATGTACACACGCATGTATGTGTAGTTTCCACGGAAGGTATAGGCCTCGCTGATTAATGCAGGCTCATTGAGGTTCCATTGCAAGTAACCCAAAGGGTTCCATTCTTTACCAGTAGTTATGTCAGGAATAATATCAAACCAACTATCACTAGTAGGTTCTAAATCAAGTGTTGCTTGTAAACGTATGCGACCTACATATTGATCATAAATTACTTGAACAGTATGTAATCCATCGGTGTAACCATAATAGCTGTCGCCTTTAATTTCGTCACTATACTGATTCATAGTAGTACCAGTAGTAGTTAAAATTGTTACGCTGCGTCTACAAATTGGCATTGTTACTTAATTTCCTTTATTTCTACGATAGCGCCAGTAATTAGTTCTTGTGCTACTTGTTCTATTGTAGCAGCAATTTCAGCCGTTACTACTGGAGTAACCGACTCACTGTCTTTAACCAAGCGACTTATTTCAATAGTAATTGATTCGGCGTGTACTTTAGCCATGTGTATATCTCCTCTGTATTGCAATAGTATTTATCAGATAATTGGAGTAACACACTTGTAAACTTTAAGATGCACGTCAGGCTGAGTTAACCGTATCAACGGCATTATTTCTTTTGCGACTGCGTTAGTTCCAAAGATGGTTAGGGTATCAAAACTTTTTCTGTAAACATAGTCTTCTGTGCTTGCTTGGCACGAGATAAATTCTAGTATTTTTGCGCATTGCAGAGGAGTTAGCCGTGCTCGCCTTATGCTATACACACGCCAATGATTGTGTGGGCCCCGGGGAAATCCCATTGGGGTACGCTGTATTTTTGGTCCAGCGCAAACTACTTTATATTCAAACTTCTGGAAATACTTATGAGGCTTAGATTCTAAATGAATCTTATCATCAGCTAGCTGATCACGTAGATCGCTATTAGTAACACCACTAAGCTCTGCAATTTCCCCGTCATTAAAAGTATCAAGAACTAGGTTCAAGTCATCAATCGACATCAAATACAGTCTAATAGGCTGATAACGCACCGGGCCTTTTTTGCTAATGATTCGATTAACTCTTATTTTGTAATCATTAGCAATATTGTCTTCAGCCCAGGACCGAAGTTTTTTACGGAATGAAGTATCACCAAAAGTTACACGATAAATGTATTTTTTGTAGAACGTACTGGCAATAGGGGTAACTGTGTGCCCTTTATAGTTATCCCCTAGTAGTTTTTCATCACTTAACAACAAAGTAGTAACCGCCATCTTTCTTATAATCTACGGTAACGACACAGTTCTCAAGCGAGTCAAACAATACTTTACGACTCAATGGCTTCTTAACTTCTGATTCAAACACACGTTTCAACGGTCTTGCACCCATGCTCGGATCATACCCATCTTTTGCTAGTTGTCGTTTTGCTTTGGCGCTAATCTTAATACGCACTGTGCTGTCGTTGGTGCTCAGTAACATATTTGTTTCTAGTACAAGACGTGAAACAATCTGTAGCATTTGTTCTGGAGCCAGCTTGTTGAAACCAACTACTGCATCCATTCTGTTGCGGAACTCCGGAGTAAAGAACTTTTCGATAGCTTTTCCTACTTGACTTGAATTATCTAAATCACCAAACCCTATGCGCTTCTTTTCCGCTGCCGCTGCACCTAAGTTAGATGTCATGAGCATAACAACATTAGAGAAGTCTACTTTTTTGCCTGCACTACCAGTTAGCACACCGTCGTCCATAATTTGCAACAACACTTGCAGAACTTCAGGCGCAGCCTTTTCAACTTCATCAAGAAGCAACACGCAATTAGGCGATTCTTCTACGGCAGCAAGCAATTGCCCTTGCCCCATCTTACCTTCTGCGTGACCGACATAGCCTGGAGGAGCACCAATTAACTTACTTACACTATGGCGTTCTTGGTATTCACTCATATCAAACTTAACTAGCGGACACTGTAGTTCTCCAGCTAACGCGCGAGCTGATTCTGTTTTGCCAGTACCGGTTGGTCCAACAAGTAGGAAGCTACCGATAGGCTTGTGCGGTTCACGTAGCCCTGCTTTAGCAACCAGTATAGCTTCAACCATTGTGTCGATAGCTTCGTCTTGCCCGTAAACTTTAGTCTTAATACGATCGCTTAGTGTTTCAAATCCACTAGTACTATCTATATCAATTATGTCCTCACCAATTTTACTAATCTTACTAATAACACGAACAATATCTTGCATTGTGACTTTTTCTTGATCTTTTAGTTTAACGGCAGCACCTGCTGCATCAACTACATCAAGAGCTTTGTCTGGGAAGTGCTTAGTCTTAATATAACGATCAGTAAGTTCTACACTGCGCTCTAGCAGTTTTGTATCGTAGGTTACACCGTGGAACTGTTCGTAGTGATGCTTCAAGCCATGAACAATTTGCTTAGTACTTTCTACATCAGTTTCTTCAATATCAATGCGAGCGAATCGACGCATCAATGCACGATCTTTGTCAAATGTATCCGCAAACTCGTCTGGCGTGGTAGCACCAATTGTAAGCATACGTCCTCTTCCCAATACCGGCTTGAGCAAGTTAGCAGCATCAATGTTACCTGAACCACTAGCTCCTGCACCCATGATCATGTGTATCTCATCAATAAACAAAATTGCATTAGGATCTTCTTCTAGTGCTTTAAGTACACCTTTAAGACGTTCTTCAAAGTCGCCTCTATATCGTGTTCCTGCTAGCATAGTACCCAAGTCCATACTATAGACAACTTTGCCTTTTAGTGTCTTGGGTACATCGTCATCTACAATCTTCTTAGCAAGTCCTTCAGCAATAGCAGTCTTACCTGTTCCAGGCTCACCTACTAGGACACAGTTATTCTTCTTACGCCTTGCTAGTACATGAACAACATCTTCGACTTCTTCTAGTCGCCCAATAAGAGGATCAATGAGGCTTTTTTCTGCTTGCTCGTTTAAGTTAACGGTGTACTCAGCAAGCAGTTGCTTAGCTTCTTCTGATGTTGCATGGTCTTCAACTTCAGTAGTAATCAATTCCTTAGTAAGGCCATTAACTTCACAGAAATATTTAGCAAAGCATTCTTCTTCACATAGTATGCTTGTCATTAAATCAAGCGGTAGAATTTGCTTGCGCTCAGCAAAATGCAATTGGGCAATTCCGCGCTGGACAACGCGCTCTACCCCACCTGTCCTTTTAGGAACACCTTTGCTTCCGTTTGGACAAGCGAGTCCGTGTAATTCGTTATCAGCTAAGTAACTATTAAGGTCTGATTTGATTTGATCAATATCAATATCATTGTTCGCACACAATTCTTCGACGTCAGGATGTGACAGTAGCATCGACATAACATGCTCGATAGTAACATATTCATGTTCCAACTCTGCTGCGTATACTATAGCAGAAGTAAAGATTTCTTCAACGGTAGTAATTTTACTCATTGTATTGCCTCTTGTTTAATTATATTTAACATTTCGATGTGCTTTTCATTGGTTATTGCTGGAGTAACAATTTCAACTATTGCATAAAAGTTTCCTTTCTTCTGATTAACTGGATTAGGCATTCCCCAGCCAGTTAACCTTAACTTGGACCCAGGCTGTGTATGCTTAGGGACTTTGATGTTTAATTTTTTTCCTGAGATATGATTAAGTTCTATGTTACATCCTAATATAGCATCAATCGAATTAATTTTAACCCTCTGATACAAGTCGTCATTGTCACGCGCTATCCCCGCTGGACATACCACACTCACTCGCACAATTAAGTCTCCGGGTGGCAGTTGACTGAACCGCTGATGTCCTTTATTCGGAACGCGCAGTTTGGTTTGGTCTCTTATGCCTGGCTGTAGCTGTAACATTTCTTTAGCGAACCCTAAGTCCAACAAGAAGTCATCGCCAGTATATGATTGCAGCAACGAAATGTTGATGTTAGTAACTACATCAGGATTTCGCCTTGGTCCCTGTCGGAAAAACCCGTTGAGTGGATCGCCCTGTCCGAACATTTCTTCAAACTGGTCCCTAGTGTAGGAAGTTTGCTCTCTATAAGCGTGTGGGTCAGGTGAAGGGTTTGTTATTTGTTCGTACGCTTCGCTGATACGCTTAAATTGCTCTGCGTCACCGCCCTTGTCGGGATGGTGCTTGCTTGCTAATTTTCGATATGCTTTTTTTACATCACTGGGTGACGCATCCGGGGATAATCCTAGGGTTTGATAATGATTCATATGAACAATTATAGCATACTATCCGAGTATGTGTCAAGTACTTTTAATGGTTATCGCCCAAGTTCCTATAAACTACGTTGTGTAGCACCTGATCAAGCGGGATATTTGTAAACGCTTCTAGCTCTTTTCTATACTTATTAACTAGCTCTTTGGCAACACGAGCGTTATCAAGAACACGTTTATCCAATCCTGATGTTGCTTTGAATGCATCAAACGCTTCTTCGCAGGCTACTGCATACTTGCTAGTATCTGGTTCATCGGTAATGTGTGTTACTATGTCTGAAAACGTATCTATGCCGTTATTCTCCATATAAGATTGCCAATTTGGTCCGGCATAAACAACGAACGGATGCCCGTTTTGAATTGGGCGCCATGTTTTTTCGGATACTAAATCCATATTAGAGATTGTTTCCATAACAACACTCATAAACGTGTTATTGTACAACCTAGGATCAAATGGGTACCCTATATAATGTGAGGTCACCTCAGGTGGGTTTTCTTTTTGGTATATCGTGTCTTGTTTTAGGTCTATGTAGCGCGGTAAGCATGATAGCAAAAGGTCCGATACGTCATTAGATAGGTTTAGTGTATTGCATACGTCTCTGAACAAAGCCTGGTCTCTAAGCATAAACGAATAGCGCAACTTCTGATAAAAGCCATAGTGATTCTGGAAAACATTTATTAAAAATTCGATACGTGGTCTGGTAGTCTTGCCTAGCAAAGCTAATGCCTCTGGCGATTTTTTGTTAAATGCAGTAAAAGGTATATTGTATTTGTTTTGATTGTATGCGGCAACGACAGCATGGGCTGGAAAATACATATACTCTACGGGAATATCTAGGTCACGAACCCCAGCCGAATCATCGAGTATTAACTTAATGTTGTGCAATGGAATCCCGGACAACGCCGAAAGTTCTCTAAATTTGTCTGCTTGCTCAAGTTCCTCGTGATTAACACGCTCAGCAAAACTAGTCACAATGATATGTTCGAGGTCCGGCAGGAACTCTATGTCGTATAGAAAATGCATGAAGTCAGGTGCTCTAAGAAATTGTGTTGTCATTGTGTATGCAGTAAGTTTCCTGAAACAACCTGACGTATTGTGCCAATAGCTAATAGAAGATTGTGCATTTCAGAATTTAAATTGAAATTTGGACCCCAACCTCGTATTATATGACTGTAGATCATTGATATTAAGTATCTTCTTCTTGCTGTTGTTTTTTTGCTATTTCCCAATCTCTACGGTCGATTATACCGTCACCATTAAGGTCTTGTCCATCGGCTGTAGTTTTCCTGTAATACAAAATGATTTGTTTTTGTTGATTAATGTATCGTCGCATTTCTTGTAAATTATACGACATGTTCTCATACGCTTGAGGAGTCATAGCAAATACAACTAGATCGCCACCCTGGAATGTTCTGATTTCTTTTAATTTTTCTTCTAAGTTGCTGTCAGTGATTACAAACCACTGTATACCTTCAAGTTTAATTTCTTGTGGTAGGGGCGGTTGATATATCTCTAAAGGAACCGGTTTTGTAATTACAGTTATCTCTGTTGGTTCTTTAGAACCAAATAAACTACATCCGCTCGTAATAAAGATCGTCGTAAAGGTAAGGAATAAAGCCGTCGTCTTCAATAACATCTCGTGTCTCTCTGCTGTCTTTTTCAACCTGTTTAAAAACTTCTTCTGTACCTTTGTTAATGCGTGGTTCTATTAATCCAGGTTTGCGCTTAGCTAACTTAGATAGATCATGCTTTCTAAATATGCTAACATATTCGTCTCTTTCTCTAGCTAAGCCTTGGTTCCTAACAGCTAATTCGTTTATGTTGATTTTCATTATTTCGCTGCGTCGATTTAGCTCTTTAATTGTTGCTTCTTGTTCTTTCTTTGCAACTTCATTTGACACCTTTTCGGTTATACACGATTGAAGACCTAGCTGTAAGTCTTCTATCTCACTTTTTAATCGGTCTACTATAAACCAATGCGAAGCAAAACCTATAGCACCAACTATAGCTAAGTACGGTATTGAACGAATTAAGTTTAGCATCTTTTAGCTACTAACACTGTTTCGTCATGGTTTGGATGATAAATTACTACGTAATCATCAATAGGCACTGCTTTCATTTCACCTAGCATACTGTTAAATGCACGGAACACGCTGTCTAACGGCTTTAATGCGCTTTCGTTAATGCCTGACTTTTTCATTGTTTCTTTTGATGATCCAAAGTTAACCACTTCAAGCTCAACACGTATTTTGCCACGAGTAAGTTCTAATGTGTCTCCTTCGAGTTGCACATTACTTAGTGCGCTTTCAACAAAGAAATCTCTAATATTTTTGTTTCGTTCTTGTTGTTCCATGTGTATTGCCTCTGCTTCTTGTTGTTGTTTTTCGTCTTTGGTTACATACTCGCTTGGTTCGGTAATAACAAATTGTGCTAGTTCGTCGCTATGTAACGGAAAGTATTCGTCGGTGAGGTGTGTAGTAGCAGTCCATGATAACTTGCCGCTAACGTTCTCAACATCTAATATAAGTCTACGGATATTTTCTAATACTTCCGAATCTCGATTAAGTTCAACAAATACAAAGAAGTAGTTTTCGTCATTTGGGTTTGGTGATACTTCTATATCACGCGATTCTATGTAGCTAGATCCTAGGTAATCGTATAAGTCTTTGCCTGCCGGACTATCAGTAACACGAATTCCCAGAACCACAATGTCTTCAATTTTGCCAGTCTTTGGCTCGAACTCGTCGATGCTTAGTCTACTAATAATTGTATCTTTTAAGTCGTTTATTTTAAGGCCCATTGTTTAATCTCAATTTTTATTACAGTACTATGTTTATATTTATCATTCTATTAAAATCTTTCAGGGCCAGTTCTTAATAATTCAAGATATCTTTGTAGTATCGTTGGGTTTTCATCGGTGCCACGCATACGTTCACCGATGTCTTGTTGCGCATAAAACTCATCTATACTAGCTGTGGCATCATGCAGGATATCCCATTTAGCACTCGAAATAGGAAACTCCGGCAATACTATTTCTGCAAACTTACCTGCTTCGTCAGGCCTAGGATGGAGATCGTGGCGCGAGTTCCCGTTTGGTAACGGCTTACTTAGGAAGTCTTGGTCATATATAACATCGTATGTGCTACGTCTGAATATAGATAAATCATCTTTATAAAGATCCATGATATCGTCAGTGTCTTCTATTCTGAACTTCTCGCTGTCACTATTAAAATGTCTAGCGAGTGGTACGTTTATTGGTACGTTTGATGGATCTTCGTCAAAGCCAATCATGCTCGTAAAAATAAAGTTGCATCCTATGTTTTCTAGCAAGGCGCGAGTACTTGATACTGCTGCTAAGTCACGCATAGTGTAACCACGCAAGCTCCACCGATCATCTTGAGGTATATTAAATGGTGGATTAGGGTCGTATACGTTTCCGACTAAGAACCAAATATCGTTATAAAATGCATCTCTAGCCACACTAGTCCACATAATGATAACAGTGTCGTCTTTGGTGAACTTGTGGCGCTGATTGGCTTCTGTTACGCTAGTTGCTATAAATGGATTGCTGCCGCCTGGTAGGGCCCAGTTTTGGGTTTCGTCAAAGTTTTCATCAATGGCTAAAACCCAAGTAGGCCACCAATAGCGGGTGAAGCTGCACCCGAATGCAAATAATCTTTTCATGACTAATATTTATTAAAAAAGTAAGACAGACTTAAAGGATTAGGTTTTAAAACTCGCCCGGCAGTTGTGCATTTAGATCGTCGTCTTCTTGGGTACCTTTAACCATTTGTTCTGCGTCAGCAAGTTCTTCTTGGTTAAGGCTTTCTGTGTCTACGTAAGCATCTTCATCTGCTTTTATAACATCAGTATTAAATTCATCCACGTAACGGCGGGGCATTTGTATCTCTACAGTCCAAACTGGCTCTGATTTTGTTTTGGCTTTTGTTCTGGTCTTACCGTCGGGGCCTAGCTCAGTAGTAACATCATCAAAGGATTTTACTTTTACAGGGCTAATGAGTGTATTCTTCTTATACTTAACTAAACAGTCTTTATCAAACAAACGCTTCGCGCCATTAGGATCTGGCATATCTTTTTCAGGGTACATTAGCGTAACAGTAATAAAGTGCCTGCTAAACACAGGACCTTCGAGAATCTCACCCTTCTGCCAATTAGCGTATGAATAAAGATCGATATCTTCTAGAATACGTTCAAATTCTAGAAGCATATCAAGTAATGTATTAGTTTCAGATATTTTTCTTATCTGATCATTTAGCATTTTAACTGCGATTGTCATAGCGTAACTCCAAGTTATAAGTATTTATCGCTTTTAAGAAGGAACGGGGATGATTATTGTTATTAGGAGAGCGCGACATTCTATTTTATAACAGTATATTATGGTTTGAGTTTTAAGCTAAATATTATTGTATGACGCAAAACAACAATCATACCAACCAACCTCTTAACCCATCTAAAAAGCATGGTAGGCTACAACCTGCACTGTGTTTTCTAGTGGCCGAACGGGAGATGTACCCATGGCAAGGAAGAAACGCAAAGAAAGTTGTAACAAATATCGCAACCAAAAAAATCAAGGAGATAGTTATTTGAGACTAGTTAAAACAGATGCCCCAATGGAGCGTCAACGTATTAAATCAGTAGAAATTACCCCAAGAAATTTCCACCAGGATGATTTACTAGGTTATCTAGAAGATCACAACATCAACATAGTGTTTGCAGTAGGACCAGCAGGAACAGGCAAAACACTAATCTCAACACTAGCAGGTATTAAAGGATTAAAGTCAGGCAATGTAGATAAGTTTGTTGTGACGCGTCCTGCCGTAAGTGTGGACGAGCAACATGGTTTCTTACCAGGCACGTTACAAGAGAAGATGGCACCGTGGACAAGACCGATATTTGATATCTTTGAAGAGTATTACACACCAGACCAGATTGAATATATGTTAGGCGATAACAAGATAGAAGTTGCCCCGTTAGCATACATGCGAGGTCGAACATTTAAGAACTCTTTTATTATAGCAGATGAAATGCAAAACGCTACAGACAGCCAGATGAAGATGCTACTAACTAGAATTGGTGACGGTTCTAAGATTGTAGTAACTGGTGACTTAGCGCAACACGATCGAGGTTTTGAGAGCAATGGACTCAAAATGTTTATAGAGCGGTTAATAAGCAGTGGTTCGAGTAGAATCAAGCTAGTGGAATTCGATAGTACTGATATCGAACGTCACCCTGCTGTTGCTGAAGTATTGGCTTTATACGACGAAGTGTAAACTACATATAGTTTAAATGGGGGCTTCGGCTCCTATTTTTTTGATAAATACAATTGTTATAGGAGAAACTAATGGTTAACAAATCACATAAAGACTTATTTAAAACAATACATCGTAGCCAGCACGTTCAACGCAACTGGGATCTTGATGCTGAAATGCCGCAAGAAGACGTTGATATTATTTTAGAAAGTGTAACCCAATGTCCTAGCAAACAAAATGCATCGTTTTATAAGGTACACGTATTGCAAGATCGTGACATTATCGAAAAGTTGCATTTGCTAACCGAAGGCTTTGGTATAGGTGATGAAAAACAAACTATTACAACTAACAGTCAAACACTAGCGCACCTTGTGCTAGTCTTCGAAGCAGCAAACACTGAAGAAAACGGTGCTCGTATAGTTAATAACTATGAATACTTAAGGTATGATTATGATCATGATCAGGTGTTGAATGAAGTTATGCGTGATCGTGAAATGGCAGTAGGTGTAGCAGCTGGATACGCTAACTTAACTGCTAGCCTTATGGGTTATGGTACAGGTTGCTGTGCATGTTTTAATCCCACAGGTGTTGCTGAACTACTCGGCTTAGAAGATAGTGCTGTATTAATAATGGGCATCGGGGTACCAGGAAAGTTACCAAGGCGTGTTCATCACAAGGATCACGACATTGTGTTTCCTAGCAAAAAGAAACAACCAATCGACGTTATAGTTCACTAATTACTTTGTTTTTGTAATCTGATAGTCAAACGGAGCAACTGTTTTAATTTCAAAGTCGTATCCATTTATATCTTTTCCGCGTATGTGAGTAGGAGTTTTCTTTCTTATGTCTTTAAGTAGGTATGTACGCTCGCTGCGTCTAGTTACTTTCATACCCAGTGAATCATCATATTCCTCATAAACGTACCAGACAGTTAGTTCGTATTCTTCAAGGAACAAACTAACTATCCAGTTCCAAAAACGTTTATACCATATTATTTTTTCTGTCTCTGTTGTCATAATACTATTTAGCTAATCATGCCAAGTTCTACAAACGTAGCAGATAAGTTAATCTCAGGGTCAGCACAAGCTACGCTCTTAACCATACCATCGCGTATAACAATCAAGGCCTGGTCTTGCTGCATGTCAGTTTCTCCCCATAACTCTAAGTTACGATACATAAACCTAAATATATCATCATACTCTTCTGGTCTAGCCTTGTTAACCACAAGTGTTCGTGCTTCTTTAAACTTATTGGATTTGAATAATGCGATTGCTTCTAGCATCCAATCGCTAGTAGATTCATCACCAGCTTGTGGCGATTGTAGTTTGCCATCTACCACATTTTGCTGTACTAAATTAATGCACTTGCGTAAGTCAGGATAGGTAGCTTGTACATAAGTGTCCAATGTATCAAGATCTAGATCTACTCCCTCAGTAACAGCAATGGTAGCAATACGAGCAGTAAATTCTGTTACATCTAATTTTTCAATGTGAAATCCCTGGCAACGACTATGTAGTGCAGGAATAATACGTTGTGGATAGTTACACGTTAACAAGAACCTACAGCTAGTATGATACATTTCCATTACGCCGCGCAACGCTGCTTGACCGTTTGGTGTAATGTAGTCAGCTTCATCTAGCAACACATACTTCATGTCACCAAATGGCATTGTGCTAGCAAAGTTTGTAATCTTATTTCTGATGGTGTCTATATTGTTTTCATTACTAGCGTTAATCTCTAGTACGTCCAAATCGTTTACGTCTAACTCGTGTAACAACAATTTAGCTAACGTAGTTTTGCCTACGCCAGGGCTACCACTAAACAACAAATGTGGCATAGCTCCACTAGCAATCCAGCCTCTTACTTGTCTTTTTTGATCACTGTCCCTAAACACATAATCGTTTGTTGTGTTGGGTCGATACTTTTCAGTCCATAGTTCTTTCATTTTTGTTTATAGCCTTTATCTTTGAGTAACTTTATAAACTCGGGATCCTTCAGGAGTTGAGCTTCGAGTCTTTTTAGTGTAGGATTTTCGTCGTTAGTTAAAAAATCTATTATGTTAACTTTTTCCTTTTTCATTTGTGATGTTTCTCCTGTCTTAGTTCGTTGTTACGCGCCACTGCTTGATCTAGCACACTTAGTTCTTGTTCTAGATATCGTGATGCAAAGTTTAGCAATGCTTGTGTGTCCTTAGGAAAACATGCACCACCAAAACCATAGCTGTGGTCGGGGCCAGGGACTTGCATATGACTATTACCTATGCGCAAATCAGTAGAAAGCATTTCTGTAAATTGATCCCATGATGTTTCGCAGTTTGCGCGAGCGTGGAGTAAATGCAGTTCATTCATAAACACTACTTTCGTAGCAAGCCATGCGTTAATTGTGTACTTAATAAGACTTGCACTTGTCAAGTCTGTTTTAAACGTAGGCACAATCTTAACGTTGCTGTGTTCTACATACGCCTTTTCGACTTGTATGCAATCGTCCCAGTCACCTCCTAATATTTGCATCGGGGGATTAAGAAAGTCTGCCCACGCATTTTGTGCGGTTAAAAACTCAGGGTTATAAATTATTCTTAAATCTGGGTATATGCGGGTTAATGATTCAAGTAAGTCAGGAGTGATTGTGCTTTTAAGCACAACGATTCCCTTGTATCTCTTGTAATGCATTTGCTCAAGTACATCAAAAACTATGGATATGTCTACTTCGCCGTTTTCGGTGTTTGGTGTGGGCACACATACAAATACTATCTCAGGCTTTGCATTAATAAGTTCATCCATTGTAGTGGTTGTCTTTTTAGGATCTACTACCCATTGTTCAACTTCAGGACGATTAAATCCATTGATTACACTACTGCCAACAAACCCGCTACCCACTATGCCAAGCTTCATGTATTATTTTCCTTCTAGAATTTTTTGTGCTCGTGCGATTTTCTGTTCTTTGAGGTATTCAGTTTCTACCGCGCCGTGGCTTGAGCAGTCAGCTAACTTGTCCTCGATATAAAAAATTGCATCATACAAGTCTTTCTTGTAGCCCCATGTTGTGTATCCGTCGTTGTAGGGATTTATAATTTCCAAATACAACATATCTACGTAAGAAGAAATTTTCTTATTAACAATAGTACTCACGAGACACCTCCTTAAGGTTAAATGTTACTGTGATCTTCTATTTCGTCCCCGATCCCAACTATTATAAAAAACACGCCAGCTATCAGAAACCAGGCACTTAGGTGGCCCGTGATAACTAATACAGTAAGGGCTAAACCTAACAAACCAAGTGTGCCTACTCCCGATCTTCTATCTTTCATTGTTTTTAATCTCCAATGGGATCTGACTTATCGCAGATATCTTATTTCTTATAGTAACATCAAAACCTCGTTCTGTCAAGTCTTCTGCTAGCCAATCTACATCGTACACTGTGACTAAATGCTTCTTTTTTATTGTACTTCGTAAGTCGTTAGCTATTATATTACCGTTAATAAAATAAAGATACGTTTCTAGATGATTGAAGTCGTTTGGGATACTTACTTCGGGATATTCATTGAGGCGTTTATATAGAAATAAGTTAAGCAAATCCCTGTCAACAATAGTAGTCACAATAAGACCGCCTGGCTTGGTTACTTTCTTGAGTTGTGTTAAATCCCAAACTAGCTGTTCGTATGTGCTGTGACTATGAACACTATATGCTACACTAACGTCAAACGTATTAGGTCTGAAAGGTAATGCATGTCCGGTTACACCATTTGGGTTATATACCGGATTGCCAGCGTTGTAATGTACCCAAGAGCTTGCTGGAAAGTTTTGTTGACCAAGCTCTAGTCCTGACGGGTCAACATCAAGTGACGTATAATTTTCAGGATTAAAATCATATTCCGAAGCTACTAAATCTTCAAGTAAGTTTCCTCGGTTACCACCAAAGTCAAGAACATTACTGTTTTCCCAGTCAATGTTTATATCTTTAAATATTGGTAGTCTTTCCTCTCTAGGAAAAGCTGGCATTTAATACACCAGTTTGTCAGCGGTAGCTACTTCTCTATTGTAATAAAATGTTTCAGGTTTCTCATCGGCAATAGCAAGTAATCGCTCTGGGTCAACTTTCCAGATAGTTGTATCTTGATCAATACGAAGACCGTTTGACCAACGACCATATTCCACTAACAACCATTGTCCAGGCTTTAGGTTCTGATCAGCGTCAGGGCCGACACTTAGTATTTTAAACCAGCGAGCTGTAATACCCTGACTTTCTTTAGCGTTACTCTTTACGATAATACCAGTTGACTTTAGCACTTGGTCGCCGAAGTCGCCTTCGGTGCATAGTATATCGTCGTTAATTGCATGTAGTTTCATTTTGCACCCGTTATTTGGTTTTCATATTATTGTTGAGAATATCTAGCACCTGACCTATCATTTATCTTCTTCTTTGTAATATGGAACCATATCTATATCACCGTTAGGTAAGTGTACTTCTTTGTATCCTAGTGGCTGTACTTCATCAGGTGCATCGAACTCTACTGGTTCTACTACTGGTTCTACTACTGGTTCAGTATCTGGCTTAATAGATTTCTTTTTGGTTGCAGGCTTTGTAGTTTCCTTTACTGTCGGCTCTTGAGTATTTTGCATTCCGCCTTTAAGGCTTGCGTTGTTTGTGCTGCTACGAGGATTGTCCTTGTAATATTCTCTGACACGATCTTCGTTTTTTTGGATCACCTCACCATTAGAGCCTAACCTATCACCATTTGCATTAACTCGCATGTTGCCAACAGACGGGCTACTAGGATTAGATTTTGATATCAACGCATCCATGTCTACAGTAGCGCCTCGGTTTGATTTTCTTATTGCCATGTTATCCTCTACTTTAAAAATTCATGTATGTCTAATTCATACTTTATACTGTCTATTTGGTGTACGCCTAATAAGTATAAACAATAACTTGCTACACTACTACCGCGGCCTATACCCCAAACTATATTTTCTTTACGCATAGCATCAACTATATATATCATCAATTGTAGCAACGAGTATAGGTTTTTGGCATTAAACAGTGCTAACTCCTCCTCTACCCTTGCGATAACCATTGGATCAGAATCAGCAGGAACTAAATTTAAGATATATTGCTCAACATTAATTTGCTTATATTCGTCAGGGATTACAAAATCTGTGCTACTGTCTATAGTACTATGTAACGGATCTAATTCTAATAGCTGTGCTACTTTGTTATATTCTTCACACAATTCTTCGGATACTATTATATCAGTTAAACTTCTATCTCGGTATAATACCTCAATTGCAGTGTTTGTGTCTGCGATAATGTCATTCATAATAATATTATACTATGTAGTTGTGTTTTTGTCAATCAACAAAAACTGGGCGCCACGCTGGCTTCGGTTCGTTGGCTTCAAAGTCAACTTCAATGACTTGGCCTTCTCCTAAACTAGTACACGCAAAGGCTTGCTCTATAGAATGTAACCACTGTTTGTTTATTTCGTCTATGTTGTGTTCTTTCTTAATCTTTAGCCATTTGGTATGTTCTTTTTTATTTTCTGCAATACGATCAGATGTAGTTATATCAACCCTATTCCACCAGCAACCAGGCCAGTAGCTAAGTTCATTGGACCATTCTTCTGCCGAAGGTAATTCGTCATAGTGATCATCTAACAGTATATATTCGTACGACAAGTCTGAATCCACATCTCTTAGTGTAATTTTATCTACAGTTGTAGCTTCAGCAGTAATAGCATTAAGCTTCGAATGTAATGTAGCTATCAAGCTAAGCTCTGATAAGTCCGGAACTACAATGAGGTTATTAGTAAATCCACTTATTGCGTCCATATCACTTGCTTTGTTACCAACTACTATAATGCTATTGTCTACGAGGTCAGTTAGGAACGTAATTATTGTGTTATAACTAATGTTTTGTGTTTGTTGGGCTTTTTCTAGATCTGAAGAAGACTCACTTTCCATAACAGTTAACAATGTAAATTTAAAATCGTAGTTAAGTATATTAAGGTCTTGCGTACTAGACAGTGCAATTAGTCTTAACTTCAATGTTTTTTCTAGCACAAAACTGTTCATTTCTTTTTCTCCGTCGGGTCTATATACTGATTAACTACATGTACGAGCATTTCAGACTCAGAGTAATCTGGCGTATATTCGACAACTTCTATCTCGCCTATATTTAATACTTCATCTTTGCTGTTCTTGAGTCTTGCTGTTTCTAGAGTATCGTGGTACGCTGTCTCAAGGGTTGCTAACATAGCCAGCAATTGTTCTTCTATAGCATGACTTGGCCCTCGCATTAACCGTTTGTTAATCGACTCCATTTCATTTAACAGTTGTTCTTCTGTCAGCCCCTGGGCTTTGGAATAATAATCTAGCATGAAACTTTTTCTCCTAACACTAGCAACATTAAGCCTGCTTGGGATTTATCCCTAAAACGGATTCTGTTGTTAGAGATAATATAATCTTCGAAATAACGTAAGCCGCGTTGGTTAACTACTTTGCGTATTTTCCATGGTGGCACATTAGGTGATATGGCAAGCTCGGTGTTGCGCCAGGCCACCCATGAATTAAACGTCCGCAAGGTGCGTTCTTCGATCGACGGAGTAAGAGAACCAAATGATTCTTGGAGGTATTCTTCCGAATAAAGGTCTGGTATTATTTTACTTTGCTTCTGACTCGGCTGCATAGCATTCTCGTAGTGTGTGTTCCGATATGTCGATAAACTGTTTTCTCATTCTGAAAATTATATCAATGCTAGGTAATGCATCTGGTATGAAATTCTCAATAGTATAACTGTTAGCATTCCCTGACGCATTGCAGTTGTACCCATATACCAAGTGACTTAGTTTCCCAAAGTCTAATTCATCTCGATTAATGTCAAAGTGTTTAAGTTTTATTTTGTTAGCTACACATAGCGCAGTAGTAATAAATGTATCTTGTGTTTCAAAGATAAGGTTTTGTACTTGTAAGTTATCATTATTTAGGCACGCCATTATAGTAAATCTATTATTTTTAGCGGTAAGCTGATCGTAATGTTCGCCTTGCTTGGTTACCCGAAACCCTAGTGTTTCGTAATATGATAGTAAAGAAGATTGGCAGCAATTATATGTTACGCCGCTTATGCTTGTTAAGCCGATATTCTTATGTTCTTTATTTTCAGGAATGGGCTTAAATCCAAATCCAACAACGTTGCTGTCTTCTGAATCGTACGGAACAAAGTAGTTTTTAAGTCCTTGTGGATCTAAGCAGTAATACATGGCAGTAGAAATATCTAACTCAGTCCCAAGTAATGCTATTTCTTTTTCCTCTACTACAAAACCTAGACCAGTAATAGCTGGCGCGCTTATTGTTGTGTCTTGCGTTACTAGAATTAATGATTTACCCTGAAACCAGAATACGTGATTCCCTTCATCTCGATAAGCTCTACGTTGAAAGCCTAACTTAGTTAGTAGACTTTCCATTGAGCTAAGCGTGATTATTTCAGGATTAAAGCTGTACTCAACAAAGCAGAATTCCGCGTTCATAACGTGAAGCTCACACTTTCGCCACAACCACATGCACTGCTTGCTAGTGGACTTGATATATCAATGTATTCACCCGTGATGCCAGCTTTTTTATCAATTATGCTGCCAGCTAAGTATTGTTGGCTTGCGCTGTCTAACCAGAATGTCCACTCGGTGAAAGGTAAACTAAATTCTTGTAGTTTGATATCGCCCATGTCTTTAACAATATCCCATTCATACTGGAAACCAGCACATCCACCACCACCTAGGCGCAACCGAATACCTAGTGCTTCGTTGTCGGTTGCTACCTTAGCAAAGTGCTCTTGCGCTTTGTCAGTTAGTGTGATTAAACTTGTTGTCGGATCAAATGTGTCCATACAACTTATTTACCACTAATGGCTAACGCGACTTAACAATTTCGTCTATTAAACCAAAGTCAAGCGACTCTTTTGCTGTCATATACGTGTCACGGTCTAGCGCCGCTTCAAATTCTTCGTATGTCTTGCCTGCAGAGTTGTGCTTTACATATAGTTTAGTCATTGTTTTCTTGATGTTCATGATCTCTTTATACGAAATTTCAATGTCACTTGCTTTGCCTTGAGCACCACCACTAGGTTGGTGAATCATATGGCGAGCATAGGGAAGCATTTTTCGCTTACCGGGTGTTCCTGCTTGCGCAAGAAAGCTGCCCATGCTACATGCTTGACCCATAACAATTGTACACACATCTGGCTTAATGTACTGCATAGTATCATACATTGCCATACCTGCTGACACAAGGCCGCCAGGACTATTAATGTAAAAAGAGATATCCGAGTCTGGGTCTTCAGCTTCTAGAAATAACATCTGTGCGCAGATGCTATTGCTTACTGGGTCATTAACTTCACCATTAAGAAAAATGATACGTTCTTTAAGCATCCGACTGTAGATATCATAACTACGTTCACCGTTGCTTGTTTGCTCTATTACATAAGGTACATAATTCACATTGCTTCTCCTGTGTACTGTGAGTATATAGTATAACGTGGTTTTTCTAGTTTGTCAAGACATTATTAAACGTATTTTGTTTAACATTAGTTGTAAGCCGCGCTTCTTGTTTAGTGTTAAGAACTGTGTAACTTCATTGAGGTCATAAAAACTTAAATTATTTACGCCAGTTGAATTACAAACGTCTACTATTATCTTAGCTAAGCCCAAGTTCATCCTAGAGTCGCTGTCGTAAAGTATTACCGGACCATCCTCTGATTCGGTGCGTGATAACCAGGTAGAGATTTCGCATCCTCTAACTAAGTTACTTTTTTTGCGTATTTCTTTAGAAATACTAGTGGGAATTGGATCACTAAGACTAAGCAGCCAATCATCAAATTCTTCTGCAGAATAAAAATTATTAACTGTGTCTATGTAGTGTTGTAACATAATAATTCTTTTTATTAAGTTATTGGGTCCGAAGACCCAATAAGTTTACATTGAACCTAGTCCATAAAATATAGTAAAGCTAGCAGATGCTGTTACCATCATTGCGCCGAAGCACATTATCATCTTGTCTACCTTTTCACATATTGATGTTTTAGGGCATATAGACAGACTCGCGTCTGTCACCGGGTTTAGGTGAGTTTCTTTAGACATTCTTTTTCTCCGAATCTAAATTTCTAGCATCCGTTTGTTGGTCTACATCGTAGCACCAACCTAACTTGTTTTGATTGACCTACTTTAGGTAGCATCAGTAAAACAAGGTTAATTGTGAGAAGGATGAAGTTCTCACAATATCTATTTATCTTAATCTGCGTTCTTGTACAAAGTTACAGCTTCTTTGTGTGAAGTCAACAGGTCTTCGATCATTGTTGCTTTGGTCTTAGTAACATCAAGTTCGATACCCCAAGTGTCTTGTGCGAACTCTTTAAGGGCTTTCTTGGTTTTCTTGATGAGTTCTGCGTTACTAGGAAGAGGCGCTGGCTTTTCTACTGTAACAATACTTCTTGTTACCTCCTCAAGAGCAGTACCTTCTTCATCTTTCTTGTCGTCTTGTTTTTTGATAAACACGACTACTGCAAATGCTGCGGCAACAACGGCAAGCAGTATTAGCAAACTTCCAAAATTCATAATGTCCATTATCGTTCTCCTTAAGATTGGTTATATAAAATAGTGTAATTATTTATAAAGATCTTGCCTGATTGATTTAAATACTGGATTCATATCTAGGGCAGTTTTCATGCGATCTGCTATAATTTTGTTTCCCTCTATGTTTGCATGTCCTAGGCAAGGATGCATGTATTTGTTGGGATTATCAAAAACCTCTTGTCCCAATACAGGCTGATTACTTTCTAAAAAGCATTCAGGTGGAACTATAAGATCGTCTTCGTTAAGTTCAGATGTATTTGTTACACTGTAAACCACTAAATTTACACCTAGCTGTTTTGTTGCTAAGTACATAGTATTCAGTGCCATTGTGTAATCATACACGCAAAACTCAGACCGTTCTAAATTTCTGACTCCACCGTATTTCTCAAGGGTCGGGTCTTCTGCTAGGTATTTATCTTTATCTTTTAGGCTTGCTATACCGAATGCTGCCTGACCATCGTGGATATGCTCTTTTGTAATTAAATGTCGGCCGAACCGTCTAAGTTCTGAACAATGGCTGAAAAGTACTGTAGTAGGTTCATGGAAAACCGTATTGTCTTTTATCAGTTGTATCAAGTTCCAATTAGCAAAATGAACACTTGATCCTCCTCGACCGAAGTTAACATAACTTTCGCCAAACATTTTGCTTACTATGTCTGGGTATGCTAGCTCAGGGGCATCGGTTGCTGCTACGTGAGGAAACTTAGCACTTGCTACACTGGGCGTTTTAGTTATTAGCTCTGCCATCTCGGCACCAACTACCCAACTATGTCCTAGCCATATAAACATTAGTATAAGTCCTTTCTTGTTTGTCTAAAATTATCATTATCGTCTAGTAAATTTATCATTGCGTTTGCCATTGCTTTGTGTCCTACTACGTTAGGGTGCGCTTCACATGGATACATAAAAGTCTTGTAAACATCATCAGTGTAACTTTGAAGGTCACTTGTTAACGTAAATTGTTCTTTGTGGTAGTGATTTTCTTCTGGTATCAATAATAGATCCATCATCGGTTCAGCTACACACCAAGAATGATATCGCACAAGATGTATACCTAGTTTTTCAGCAGTTAAATAGATATTATTTAATGCCATAGTATAATCGTAAATCGCAAATTGCTCTCGATTTATATCTTGGTAAGTTTGATACGGATCTCGGTCCCTTATATTTGCTAGGTCTGAGCCTTCATGTACTGTTTGCCCTATTAGGTTAATACCAAACCTGCGCATTTCTCCTGTGTCAGGTACAAACACAGTAGTTGGCTCGTCAAATGTTGTTCGATTTAACAGCAATTGCATTAGAGCATAAGCAGCAAAATGCATACTACCGCCACCTATTGCTAATACTAATATGTCTTGATTAAAATGCTGACTTACTAAACTAGGATATGCTAACTCTGGATCGTCCTCGTGAATCAGTGACTGGTGCGGAAACCGCAAGTCAAATGACAACTCACGTTTAGAATCCTTTCTTAATTCTGCGCCTATTTGCCAACTATCTCCAAGCCATATAAACATAATGTTTATTCTAGACTATCATCTAACTTAGCTAGTAGATCAAATCTGTCTTCAAATTTTGGGTGGTCTAAGTTGTATGGATTGTTACGCTTAAACGATGTATTCTTAATTCTACTCTTGATTGCATTAAGCATTCTCGCTGAGCCTTCATCGATTGCGTATTCGTCTATACCAGTAGTCATAAGACTTAGCAACATAACATCAAACGCAAGGTAACTAAAGCCAAGTTGAGATTCATCTGAATGACTAATACCTAAACCGTCAGTTGGTGTGGCTTGTATGATGCTTTTTGGAACACCCATAAGCTCAGCAAGAGCAGGAACTTCCCAAGACTTAGTTAACGATTGTATTGGCGCAACATCACCCACGTCACCATGTAGTGTCCAAAACCCTGCTGCTAGCTCGCTAAAATTATCAGTGCTAGCGACAATACCGCCATGCAAACTTGCAAAATTATACAGAGTCATCATGCGCAAACGAGCCTTGATGTTGCCTCTACGCTTGGCGCTTCGATCATTTATTAACGTGTTGTCGAATTGCTGGAACTCATTATACATGCCTTCGTAAGCACGAGATAAGTTTATCTCTAGGGATTCAACACCAAGGGTATCCATTGCCTCCCACGCTAGACCTGTTTCTTCAGGCTTCTGATGGATAGGCATTGTTATACCGTAAACAAAGTATCCTGCTTTCTTGAACAGTGCTGCCGTAAGAGCACTATCAATACCACCGCTCATACCAACCATCACTTTCCTTACGCCATGCTTGTCTTTGTAAGCTGTTAACTTATCGATTATGCATGTGCTAAGTTCGTCAATATCGCTATGATACACACCTTCGTTTATCAGCGCCTCTAGTCTTTCTGTACAAAATTTAGTTAGGTGCGGGTTTCGATTATATGCTAAAATGTTTGCTAATGTTGGTTCCATTTATTATCCTTATTCGCCCACGGTATTACTTTCGTAGACTTTATTGTGTGTGTTAGTACAACGAATAAACGTTGTACGCTTAGGAAGCTCTTTTAAAGTCCGAGCACCCACATAAGTACAAGTACTCCTGAGCCCGCCCAAAATGTCTCGCACAATGGACTCGACATCACCGCGGAATGGAACCTCAACAACTCTACCTTCACTTGCTCTATAATTTTTTGTGCCACCGTTTTTCTCCTGTGCCCTAGTTGAACTCATTCCGTGAAATTTAATTACTGCTTGAGTTTTATATACATCGTCCATTACCCCTTTCCAACCTACCTCGTTGGTGCGGTATTTCTTGTGTATTACTTCGCCACCGCCCTGTGTGGTGCCAGCTAGCATCCCTCCGAGCATAACAAAATCAGCCCCTGCCCCAAAGGATTTAGCCACATCACCAGGAGTACTGCAACCACCATCAGCAATAATATGACCACCAAGGCCATGCGCCGCATCAGCGCATTCGATGACCGCGGAAAGTTGAGGGTAACCCACGCCAGTTTTAATGCGAGTAGTACACACGCTACCTGGGCCAATACCCACTTTAACAATATCAGTTCCACGCAGTATAAGTTCCTCAGTTATATCAGGTGTGACAACATTGCCTGCCATAATAACAAGGTCAGGATACAAGTCTCTATACTTACTTACCACTTCTAGGAACTTTTCACTGTAACCGTTAGCTACATCGATGCAAATATATTTAATGCTGGAGTTTTGCTTTATGATCTTCTTTGTTTTTGCTAGATCTTCTTTAGTAACCCCTGTACTAATAGCGGTGTTCTCTGGAAAGAATAAGTCTTGATTGTCCTTCCAATCTTCAAGCTCATAATTTTTAACTAGACAAGTAAACAAGCCATGTTCTTTCAATGTAGCAGCAATATTAAAAGTGCCCACCCCATCCATATTTGCTGCCATAATAGGGATTCCGTTATAAACTGCACCACTGTTACGGAAAGTGTATGTTTTGCTTAGATCAACTTCACTCCGACTAGCCATCTCACTTCGTTTCGGCCTAAACAGTACATCATTGTAGTCTAGTTTTAATTCATTGTCAATTCGCATTCTTGTCCTTGAGGAATGTATGTAATTTAAAGTTTATGCCTAATCGCACTGACATTAGTATGCTTCTTTCATTCTCATCTACATTGATCACATTGTGTGGACCAGAAGTGCTTACAAAGTGTGCGCCAAGAATTGGAGTAACTATCTTTGCTCCTAGTTGTTTTTCTTCCCACTTTAAATAGAAAGGCTTACCACCACCTACTGTAATGTATTCGGGTGATTCACCGTCGCGGATAGCGTATTCTACCCAACTGCATTTTCCTTGCAAAGGGATTATCAATGTGTACTCTGATTCATTGAGATCAGTATGCACCCCTAACTGCCCGCCAGAAGGTAGTGATGTTACTGCGACAGGTGCTTGGTTTGTTACCCCAAACTTGTTGTAATCAATCCCAAGAGCGGCTAGATATGTTATTACCGGAGTAAGATTAAATTTATCGCCATGGAACGTTGAAAACATCTGCTGTAGGTCTACAGACGCATTAACTTCTGTTAGCAAGTCCTGCACTGACGGGTCATTTGTATGTACTTTTTGTTTATCAATTATCACTAGCAATTCTCCAGCCTGGACGCCTATATACGTTACTTAACCGAACATACCTACAGTGCTCAAATATTTTGGTTTATGCCGGATAAAAGTCTAACAGTAGCTCTCGAAGAAGTTCAGTATCAGCAGCAAAGTCGGTTGACTCTCCGTGCCATTCAGGATTTATGTATCCTACTAATACGTTAGTGTCCCTACTGTCGGTTGATATGTTATCTTGGTTTATGATAACTTCTGCGCCATCATACCAGCAAGTCTCAATTAGTTCATCGAGATCTGTTTCTACTGTACCAACTGAAAATAGCTCAGGATCAAAATCACTCCCGGTTGTCTGGATAACAACTTCCCCGAAGCAACCTTTCTCTACACTAGCATACACAAGAACTGGGCATAGCTCTTGGTCTTCACTCAGTGAAGCAAGAACATCTTCGGTAGGTTCGCTAGTGTACGCTTCTCTTCCATACAAAAAGTTTTCATGGTCATACCGAACACTTTCGCCTAGTTCAGTATACTTGTCTTCGCTGTATCTGTGTTCGTCTGGGTTGGCCCAAACTAGCTCACCGCAAGAAAACTCAGCGCCTGGCGTTATTTCTACCTCTACTACCTCATAACTGCCGGAGGCTGCTGGCGCAAACAAATGCTCAAAGTCATCTACTTCTGACCAAGAAGTATCAAAGTCATCAATCATAGGAGGACTATCAGTGTCCTCTGCACTATTATCAGACCAATTAACTGCTTGCAAATGGTCAACAAGTTCTTCTGGGGGCTTATCATTCCAGTACTCAACAAACTCTTTGTTTACAGTACCGATTGTTAATTCAGCACCATATCTTCCTAGGTCAACTTTAAAGTATCTATTTGTCATTTTTAATCCTTAAGGAGCACTCTTACTTTTTTACCAGACCCAATGATCCAGACATTATCGTTGACCTTGAAGTTCTGTCTACGATCCACTTGCTGCGTTATAGCTATAATTCTACCTCTAGACTTAACTAACAAATTGACACCTGGTTTATCTAGCGCCAAATCGCTCATAGAGTCTCCAACAATAGTACCAACTAGTAATCCGCCAGCTGATGCTAATACTTGAACAACTTCGTCTTGGTCACGTGTTGCTCTGTTTGCTGCGTAGCCACCAAGTAAACCACCAGCAGCCTGTGCTGCTTCTGTGTTACCTCGTATAGTAACATCAACAATTTGTATGATGGTTCCTTCTTTGACGTCTTCTATTTGTTTGGCGTCTTTGCGAACTGTGTCAGCTGGCTTTAAGCTACCACCCATGCACCCTGCAAGCATTACCATTGAAAGGATAAACACACACTGGACAACGCCAACAAATATCCATCCTGTTTCTATATCATTTAATTTGTTCATTATGCGATTACCGTTTCGGCTCTAGGGAACTTCTTTAGTAATGGACTACCGTTGCGCCTGATCCAATCTACTGCATCTTGTGGGGTTGAGTCAACCCATTGCATAACATCATCGTATGTTAAAGTTTCTTGCGCAGTGAAAAGATACAATTCGTAATCTCGCTGAGAATTAAATTGTCCTCGCATTTTCATGCCATGAATGCGTTTACCCAGTTCGCTTTGTTTCCGCTCAGGCTGGGTAGGTGCTGTTTCACCAGATAAAATAGCTTGTGCTATCTCCATGTTAACAATGTCAGGGTGCAACTTAGTAATGTCTTCGACATACTCGAAGCCTTCGTTACACCAAAATGCTATAAAACATTTCATTGTTTTCTCCTACAAATAATATCTACATGTACATTATAGCACAGAATAGATTACTGTCAACCTACAAATGCACGTTCTAATAAGAAATCACCCATTTCTCCGGTGTTTCCTTCTTGCCATCCTGCTGTACTAAACTTATCTCGGCATTCTTTGTTTAGTTGCATACTGCCGCAGACCATAACACCATCTATGTCATAATCTAATTCGTGTCCTAGTACGCCAGGTAGATATTTCCAAAAGCGTCCTTCCCGTTCGTACGGTTCTTGGGTCACTGTTGGTATGTAGGTTAGCGGTACATCGTTGCACACATCAAGTATTGTGTTACTAAATGCTAGCTCGTTTACCTTTCGTACTGTATGAAATAAGTAAACGTTTTTGAATCTTTCGTAGGTATACGGGTCTCGGATTATACTCACAAATGGAGCAAGTCCTGTTCCTGTAGATAACATGACAAGATTCTCTTTAGGAGTTAAGTAGTCTGCACAAAGACTACCTGTTGTTTTAGGCTTGATTAAAATCTCATCGCCTGGTTGGATATGCTGTAGTTCACTAGTAAGAGGCCCATCCTCAATTTTGATACTAAGGAATTCAAGATAATCATCGTAGCTTGTACTTACAATACTATACGCACGATGTATTTCTCTCTTATACTTCTGACTGTACATGCCAATCATAGCGAACTCGCCGTTCTTAAAGCGAAAGGTTGTATCGCGCGTGGTTCGAAATCGAAACATGCTCTCACCGTAGTGAAATACGTCAACAACCTTTTCGGTGTACAATTACAGATCACCGTCCTTTCTGTTCTCTGATTTTGATACGTCAAACTTACCGCCGGGATAGCGGGCTTTTAGCTTATCTACGTTTTCAACAATAACATCGTTCGGATCAATGTCTAATGCGCGACATGCATTAACCCAGTACCACATAATATCACCTAGCTCACGCTTCATGTGGTATACTGTTGCTGAGTCCAACGGCTTACCTTGGAAGACTACCTTCTTTGGGATCTCCGCAAACTCGCCACACTCCGCTGCAAGTCCTATAGCTGATGTAAGTAGCAAGGCAGGGTTTACTGTTGCGTGTTCTTGATCTAACCAGTCAAGTCGTTTGGTTAGTACCGATGTATTGTTTGATTCGTTGCTTGTTACTGCTTCAACGAAATCCTTGTACAAATTTAAATCTACTTCTTTAGTCATTATTTTTCCACTCTAGTTTATTTTCCGTTGACGGTTTCATAGTTTGTTCACTTGGAAAATCACTAGCCGATAAGTAATACATCCAAGCTGGACCATGTAAGGTTTCTACTATTTGCCTATTATAGAATGTAGGATAACCCTCAATACGATCCAAGTCTTTCATTGCTTCGTTATCAACTTCCCAAAGTTCACCAACTACGTACGAATCGCCTCCTACGAGGACACCCGGGAAGCTACCTAAGTTAATCATATCGTACAAAGGCATAGCAGTTTCTGTAACAGTGATCAACTTGGCGCCGGGCTGGCTGAGTAAACTTATTCGACCATTGTGCTTGAGTGTACCATACACAAATACGTTATTGGTCATTAATCGTTTCCTCTAACTTTTTAATACGCTGATTCATTAGAGCCATCATCCTGCTACTATCAGCGTCCATAGGGCTAGCTGCACTTGCAATAGCCATACCTTCAAGTTCGTCTATTCTGTCATTGAGGCTTGCGATGAGCTCGTCTTTGCTGCGTATTATATCGAGCAATTCTTTCTTGGTCATTTGTGTAGTTGATTTTTTCATAACGTTATTTAACAACTCAACTAAAACACTACTCTAGATTTTGGTTACTGATATCTTAACTGTTTTCCTTCTCTAGTGACTTCGGATGCAAGTGACTTTGCAGTTGGCGATTCTCAGCTCGCAGTTCACTTAAGACTGCCACTTGGTTGTTAATGAACTGTATCACACCTGGGTCAGCCAGGTCAAGTCCAGCTGCTTCTGCTTGTATTTCGATGCCAGTCCGGGCAACCATGAAGTCGCTTTCTGTGGGTTCTGGCCAGCTTCTTAGTCCCATTATGCTAAACTCTCTTCAAGAAATTGTGTTACTTCACCGGCGCTACGAATACCATCAATCTCAGTTTCGTTTGCGACAACCCAAGTACCATCATCAAGCAGGATCATCATGTCGCCGTCCGTATCTACTACTTGCTGAACTTTGTTATTGTACAGCACATAGTCTCCAGGAAAAATAATCATGCTGCCTCCTCTATTCGCAGAGCGTATTCATACGCCGCAGCGATCTGCTTGTTGGTGTACATGTACGTTCCGAACACCGCGACAGCATCGCCGTGGAATTCATCGAAATCCGGAATCTGCCTGTCTGCTACAAGGGCCTGATCGAACATAAAAAGAGCGAAGTTTTGCAGTACTTGCATCGGGTTAAGCATTTATTACTCCTAATTCCTAATTAACATAACTATTATAGCACACATACAGGTTTTGTCAACCACGTAAGTCATTGATTTATAAGGACTTTTAAAATAACTTGATTTTGTAAGTCATTGATTTATAAGGGATTTATTTTACGGGGTTATATATAGCAATACTGCCCCTGATATTAGCACCAAAACAAACGCCAAATGTGCTTCATTATCGACTATCTCTTTAACGTACTTCATAGGTTCATCTCCTTGTAAAAATCGTTAACTGGTCGGTTTCTCATTAAAGCAAGGTTATGCTCGCAAATTGCACTAGTGCCTTGAACAAATTGTTTAACCTCATCAGGCGACAAGCTGCACAAGCGTCTAGTTTCCTCTAGTACCATTTTCATTCGGGTAACGTCATTCTTTTCTTTGTCATATGTTTCGTCTATAAAGCCGTCGAACGTCTTGTATCCTATATCCTTAAGGCACGCCATTGTTTCGCTTGGTGCCAACATTACAAACGGATGCCGATGCGCGATAGTCTTGAATGTCTTTTCACTCAAGAATGGTGCTCTACTGTCCCCAGGGCCGAAATAATTAGTTTCTGACACTACACTAAAATACGTTTGTTCATACAACTTGTTTGTGTGTGGTTGATAGTCTGCTTGGTTTATTGTTAAATCGTCTGTGTCTAAATACATTGGCGGTAACAACTTAGCATTGGTTAATGCTTGTAGTATCCTGGGTTTAAATTCAGGCCACTCGTGATTGGTATACATATCTAGTGCTATGCCATCGGTTAACTGAATTATTTGATCCCAGTCGAACCCACAATCAGCTGGCGCCAAACTTACGAGGCCTTGATCTAACAGATTAGTTTCGTTGAGCAGAGCAACAAAGTAAGGCCTGTGCAATCGCCAACGACGATTTAACATTAAGTATTTCTTTTCAAAAACCCCATTATGGTCTTTGCGACACAAAGTAGTGTCATCTGGGTGCGCCTTTACTTGATTGGAGATTATGGATTCAAAGTCCCTAATCCAAAAGTATCGAAATGTGTCTGGGCTAATATCTAATCGCCCTGCATTAGAAAATAATGCAATATGATTAGGTGGTATGTTTAATTCGGTTGCGATGCGATAACCTAGGTCTACTATCCAAGTAAAACTTTCATTGAGGTTAAAAAGTCCTAAGATTACTTTGCCTGATCTTATCTCGTCGATGAACTCAACAAAAGGTAATGCAGCCAACGAGTCTACGTTTTTTAAATCAGTTTGTACCTCTACGCAATACCATTGTTGTTCTTGGTGTAAGAAAGGCATGCATGGTTCAGACAACATCGGTATACTGCTCCAGCGTTTTAGCCGAGTGCTATACGTATTATCTACTTCTACTTCTTCTAATAGAGGAACTAACTCATTAATGATCAACTAACAGCCCACCGATAAATGTGATAATAACACACAGGCATCCCGCTTTTGCCATATCTGGAATTGTACAATTCCGTAACATCATCATCGAAATTCCTGTAGTCATATTCGAGGTGTTGCTCTTTTTCTTTTTCGCAACATGCAAGCACATATTCTCTTGCATGTTGTTTTGAAGCAAAGACCTTTTGCAACTCAGTTTCTCTGCGCCAGGTCCTAGTTACTACTATATATACGTGATCCATCGGATCTCCTGTTAAATTAGGTTTACTCAACCCCAAGCTCAGCTTTAATCCGAATAAGCTCATCATAGATATAGAATGCAACATCTTGACTTAGTGATGCATTAGGATGAACGCCATCTGTCAGTCGACTGTCATCCCAAACGTTTTCTAGGTCAATGACCCGAACATTACGCTGTCCAGCAGCTCGCGTAATATACTTGCGAACCCTTTCCATGTCAGGTGAGTTTTTATGCACAGGCGGCAGCACAATGATAGGTACAGCACCTAATAGTTTAGCTTGATCAATCAAGCGTCTGGTGCCGCTCGCGATCTTCAAATTAGTGTATTCGGTATCATTTGACCCTAGTGCTAACAGAACAACACAGTCACGGCCACCAAACCAACCACCGCAACGAACATCACGCGGCAAGTCTACATCGCCTGTTTTTCTTCCGCCCTGTGCATTGTTTTGTACATTAAGAGAACTATCAATCGCTTGTAACTGTTGCGGCCACGAGCTTGCTGCTGCTCCCAAACTATCAGCCACCACCAATGTTCGATTGTAGTTGAGCTCCCCCGCGATTGCGCTTGTTGACAATGATGCGATGAGTGCCAATTTAACTAGTGTTTTCACTTTTTGTATCTCCGGTTAGTTTACTTTATGAACCTGTGCTTAATTTTAGTACACCGTCTTCGACATAGAAGTTTTCTATGAATATGTGGTGCTCATCACCACTTTGGTATATAACTCGATCTGCTGCGTCATACAAGTCAAGCCAAGTAGAACCATTAATGGCTACTTCTATTGAGTTTGCGTCACCCCAAAATGTATCGTAGACTAGCGCAGTGTGTCCTTGGTAAGGGTGCGGGTCTTGGCAAGATTTTACTTCGTACATGGACCAAATAGAAGTATAGTTCCTTTGGTCAGCAACTCCTCGCCAGTAATCCGATGCCTTATCGTGAGCAGCCCAATCTTGCTTATACGCATCACCCAGAGCTCCATACAGCGTCTCGACTATCTTGCGCAAGTCTGAGTGCTTGATTTTTTTACTACTTTCTGAGGCATCACGAAGTCTACACAACGAATTGTGAATAAGTGAAAAATCCTTGCTTTTAATAGTTACATCAGCAATCATTATTTGAATTCTCCTGAGTCGCGTTGATCCTGGAAGCCTTGCCTATATGCCATTACTTCTTCTTCGGACATATCGGGTTGCTCAATGCGGGTGGACTGATGGGAACTGCCTGTGTAATAATGCGGAGCACACGGTCTCCGATAATACGCATCAGCAGCGCCTCGATCATACGCGCCACCGTGGCGAGCAAAAGGCTCTCGGTTACTGTAGTCCGTTTCTTCCTCGTCTTCAAGGAAACGATCTGTAAGCTCGTGAGCATCCAACATGTTGTGGCACTCGTCATCTGTCATCCACCGGGCACACATCTGTAGAGCCATCATTGGGTCTAGTGTGCCTTCTTCTACTATCTCGATTAATCGTTCCCTGCTCATGCTGCTACCCTCTTCTCGGCAATTTCTTTCGCTGCCAGCCTGACATCACTGTACACAGAACCAATGAGTTCATCATCGATCGGACCAAACGGAGCATCGTAGATAACATCCATCAACCGGAGCATCTCGTAAGGCTTAACAACCTCACTAGGACGCATACTACCACTACGGCTCGCGTCATCGTACTCTCGGGCTTTCAGTTCGACCCACTTGCTATATGCTTCGCCAGCAGTTTTCATATTAAGATACCTCTTCAGCTACGCTAGAATCAACTTTCTTGAAACCAAACGTATCAACCATTATGTAGTCACGACCGTCAAACAAGACGTCACCCACAGACAATGAATGCATCTTAGCTGACATTCTGTAAACTCTGGTCTCGTCGTTCCACAGATTAGTAAGACGGAATGCATCTTCTAGGCTATCAGCTTCAACAACTGCTACAGCATAGAAGTGATGCTTCATCCAACCCTCGTATGCTTGGGCGCCGTGCAGGCTCAAGTCTTGCTTGGCTCGCATACGTTCCATCTCGGGACACTGTAACGCACCCCAACCCTCACGGTTGATGCGATCGTATTCTTCCTTGGTGGGTTGTATTTGGTACACTGTATAACTATTTGACATAAGCTCTACTCTCTGTTTTTTAACCTACATGTATATGATAGCACATCTACTACATGTGTCAACCATGTAAGTCATTGAAATATATAGGTTTTTAAAATAATTTGAGCTATTTTAGTGGATTTTGTAAGTCATTGATTTATAAGGAAAAAAATATCCAATAAAATCAATGACTTACGTTTTTAGCGTTTTGTTGCGTAAACTTGAGTTTTGTTGTCATCGTAATCACCGTATACAGTAATGCCGTCTTCTTCACCAGATACTTCCCCGCTTAGCGGATCTGACCCTAGCTCAATGGCTTCTTTACCTTTCATAGTATATACAACAATGTCCTTGAAATTAGCAAGGACGTTCCAGATAGCCCTGCCACCCCTGCTTTGTGTGCTACCTGCTTGTAATATAAATCCCGGAATGTTTAGCATCAAAAAACGATAAATCATAGGCACTATTCCGTGTCCCTGATATTGGGGGTTAACTGATGCCATGTCTACTTGCCATGCTGGTTTACCAGGAAACTTTCCAAACTGTCAAAGGGCGACTATTCTTTTCCGGTTACGCTCGTCTTGCCTAGTAACATATACATCACCCTCATCGGAGTCAGGTTCATGCCAATACACATCGAGACTCTTGAGTTTACCGATGTGTTGCGCATCACTCGGAACACGTTTTACTGTGAGTTCGGGATTGCGGCTGAATTCGATTCTGGATACCATACATTTATTTATCCAAAGTTAATAATCGGGCACCCGCTTAACTTTGATGCAGCATACTCTAAACGAAACTGTTCTCTTAGTTTTTTGTTTTTACTCCATTCAGCTACTTTCTTTCGTGAACCGTATGCTTCCTTGGGAACATATTTCTTGATCCACCGTGCAGAATCATATAAATGCTTGCGATCCCTATAATCTGCGCTTCTAAGAACGCCGTGATTCACGGCGTTCCCCACTGCACCAAAAAGATCATTAGAAAGCATAGCTTCTAAAAAAGGCCCTGGGAGAATACCGTGTAGTAAATATCCCTCTATTGCGCCTGCTAGATAACTATCTCCTATCGGTGCGGGGTAGCGATCTTGAAGCTCATCTAGATGATCATAACCAAATGTAGTTGTCATTCTTGGTATCCCAATACTCTAATTACCTCTACTGAGGATTTCTTTAAGTACTCTAAGCCTTGTGGCGATGTTTTGCTGCTAGGCCAGTCTTTGCCGTAATAAACTGTTCTGATTCCACTTAGTGCAATAAGTTTTGCACAATTTTCGCAAGGACTGTGTGTGCAAAATAGTGTAGCACCATCCGAACTTTCGGTTCGTTTGGCTAGCTTAACAATCGCATTAAACTCAGCATGGTTTACTTCTGGTTTGGTTACTAGTGCATAACGTTTTTCCGAACGAAAGACTTCACCAGTTTTCCTGTAGTGTATCTCTAAAGGCGCAACAAACTCATTGGTATTTAATACTGCTACATAAGCCTTATATGCTTCTTGATCAACTTCTACGTCTGCTTCTTCGACAATTTCTGTATAAGGCCATTGTTCTTCGATAGTGTCTGGGTCAAGCCAACTTCCTGCATCCGGAGACATATACTCTCTCGTTTCGCAGCAATTACCCCAGCCGCTGGGGGTACCGTTATATCCGATTGAAATAATGCTATCATCCTTAACAACAATAGCTCCTACTTTAGCGCGTACTGCTGTACTACATTCTGCAAAGCGGAACGCTGTGTCCATGTAGGCTTTAACTATTTTGATTTTCATGAAACTTATTCCAATAATGATTAAGTGTGTCACAGCACTTGCAGCACTTGACACACGCTCCGGTTTCTTTTTTAAATTCCTCTAAAGTTTTTTGTTCTGTATTCTTTACATCTTCAGTGGATACATTCCCGCAAACACAAACTATCACTGTAGCGTTACCCTTTGTATTTCTCAGTTAAATAATCTTCGTGTTGTTTCCAAATACCATTATCTACAAACCCCCACTCGCGTAACTTGAGTCCAGGTATAAATAATGTCCAAGTATCGTGATCAGGGTCAAGCTCAATCCGATGCAAACTACGAGCACCGCAGATTCTAAAATGCCCGCGGCCTCTCCAGAATCGTCCTCCTGGAGTATGCTCCCAATAACCACCACGCAGTATAAAAGTGAAATAAGGCCAAGGATGATCGTGTAAGTCATCAGGGTCTCCTTTATGAAAATTATGCAAAAATATGTTAAACGGAAACCATGAAGGCCGATCTTTAAATAGCAAGTAATATCGTGTTAAATAAGGATCAGAACTTTGTCGATCGAGAATAACTCTTTTGCGGTCACACTTTTCTAATAAGTTTAGTAATTTACTCATATACTTATTTTACTACCTATTTGTATATGTGTCAACCTTTATTCTTTCTCCGGTTTTGTGTCATATTCGCCATGTTCTTGCGCTATTTCAGCGAGTTGGTCGAGTGCTTCTTTGCGCTTCTTGTCTTCAGCTCGCTTCCGGAATATTCTATCATATTCATCGTCGAACTGTTTTCTCGTCACTGATAGTGGACGAGGGGTGTCACCTTTTCCTGCCATTACTGTCTCCTTTATTCTTCTTTGGGTTTCTTTAGAAAGTCGAGCATAGTCTGTGCATCACTAACTATGAACGGGTCATTTTCTGCGTTATCCTTAAGACCTGGCTCTACCCACATCATTTCTACTACGCCATCTCTTACAATCATGCTATAGCGCCAAGAACGCATACCAAAACCAAGGTTGTCTTTGTTTACCAAAAAGCCCATCTTGCGAGTAAACTCACCGCTGCCGTCTGGTATAGGCTTAACGTTCTCAATATCCAGGCTTGTTAACCAAGCATTCATAGTAAATGCATCGTTTACACTTATGCAGTATACTTCATCAATACCTTGCTCTTTAAGCTGATCGTATGCAGCTTCGAATCCCGGCAAATGGGTACTAGAGCATGTAGGAGTAAATGCGCCAGGAAGTGAAAATACAGCAACTCGCTTGCCCTGGAATATATCTCTACTTGTTACATCCTTCCAAGCAAAGCCTGGTGCTTCGTCTGTTTGAATCCTAGTTTTAAATGTTACTTCTGGAACTGTAACTACAAATGTTTGCATGTGTGTCTCCTAATTAAGTTTCTTCATTGTGTTTTCAAGTATCTCTCGAGCTTGTCTAAAATCATCTTCGTCGTTGTATAAACCCCAGCTAAGTCTAACAACTCCCTTACCTTTTGAAATCTTATCTACGTAAGGGTGAGAACATAGTCTACCTGTTCTGACTGCCAAATTTGTTCTACTAAGCAGTGTACTTATATCTGAACTATGGTGATTGTTGGGAATAAAGGTTGCCATGGATACCGATAGTCGAGTGCTTGCGTCAGACCGTCCTACAGGAGTTAGGCCAGGGATATTTGCAAAATACTGCCTACTTAGTTTAAATTTGTTTAGGTAAAGATCAAGTATTTTTTCGTAACCTACATAACTATACATTTCAGCAATCTGCCCAAATCCAATTATAGAAGCAATGTTTGGTGTTCCAGGTTCATGCTTGCTGACACCTGTCGAATATTCAATGCCATCAAACGTAACATTTGCTACTGCGCCGCCACCAAAGTATTGTGGTCTCATTTTATCTAGATTGTGCTTAACATATACCGCCCCTACTCCGGTTGGGCCGTACATCTTATGCGCACTAAACACCAGGTAGTCTGCATCTATTATAGTGCTAAACAATCCACTAGCTATTCCAGCTGGCAAACAATACGGCATTCCTTGACAAGCATCTATGCAAACCTGATGCCCTAAGGATCTCGCCATTTTTATTAATCTGTCCGTACAGACATCTACGCCTGATACGTTACTAACCATTGTTATACTAAGTAAAGAACCAGCAGGTGCTTCTTCAAGTATTTCTACGGCTTTGTCTATGTTAATTGTGCTTCCCGAACTTGGGATAACACGTAATTGGTTATTATGCACTGTCCGGCCTTGAGCTAACCAAGGCACTATGTTTGCATTATGTTCTAGTTCTGTTATGATAACTTGAGGAACACTTTTGTTCCAATTTGCTACCATGTTTAATCCTTGCGTAGCACCGCTAGTAAACAGTATATGGTCTGCTGTTGTTGATAGAAGCGATGCTACTTGTTCTCTTGCTATATCTACGGCTATCGTAGCTTGCTCAGACAAAGGATATTCACCTCTACCTACATTAGCTCTATATTCAGTGTAATAACGATGCATAGCTTGCAGAACAGAATCGTGCGTTTGTGTGCTAGCTGCACTATCCATATAAATTAAATCTGGATTATTTTTAAATATAGAAAAATACCGTTTGTTAAAAATATTTTTCACACAGCCTCTATTTCGACCAGAAGCGGATGCCCTTTGTGCCTTATAATTAAACTCGCCTCATGGAGTTTTTGTTCTGCTACTTCGTAGCTGTAAACTCCTGCTATACCAGATCCTTGTGTATGCACTAGCATAGTTATATCGTTAGCTTCGTCGATTGTCTTGTTAAATATTTCAACTAATAGCTGAATAACAAATTCAACAGGCGTAAAGTCATCATTGTGGATTATTACCTTAAATCGACTAGGGTAAGAAATATCAACTGATTCTTTGGTTTTTGTTTTAGTGTTAGCCATTTGTACCTCTGTGTGTAAAGTTAATGGTCCCTGCTTGAACAGGGACCATGTTGATTAAGATTTGATTTCTATCTTCAGAGGTTGTAGTTCCTCTGGGACAGTTCTCACCAATCGTATCTTTAAGATACCATCACGCAAAAGAGCTTCTCGTACTTCTACATGTTCTGCCAAAGTAAAAGTGCGGGTAAAGTTGCGCTCCGCAATGCCTTTATGTAGGTATTCCACCGATACGTCTTCTTTTTGAGACAATGCGTTAGAATTACCAACGACACGCAAATGATTGTTTTCGACAACAATCTCTATGTCGTCATCCTTGAATCCAGCTACAGCTAACGTTATTTCGTAAGTGCTGCTGCCAAGGTCATCGGTAAGTTTAGCAATATTGTAGGGAGGGTAGCCTCCGTTACCTGTTAAGCAAGCGCCTGCTGCGTCGAACATGTCTTCGAACGTGCGATCGAATCCAATGCCTAGTTTACCTAATGGGGTGTTTTGAAGATCTCTCAATGAGAGTCGTAATGGTTTGCTTGTCATAGTGTATCTCCTTTAAGTTAAGCAAGATTTAATGTAACACAAATAAACCCAATTGGCGTATTATTTGTTTTTGTTACAACTTTATTTATCTTTGGATATATGCTCTTGTTCTAAAATCTAGAACTTTTGTGCCCGTGTTCTTAACCGTTCGTACAATGATGTCATTGTATCACCAGAGCCAGCAAACTTTTCTACGGTTCCGTCACTGTATTCTAATGTAAAGCCTGCTGTTATTCTGGAATCGCTGGGGTGCGCAATGTCTACGATTTCTGTAATTTTACGCACATGATCCAAATTAATTAATGGACCTTGCATGTTAAAGTAATTCATTAGTTACGCCTCATGTTAGCTATATCTTTTGCACTTTCTTGATCAAACACAGGTACCATATTTGACTTATGCATTGTAGCAATACCCAACAACTTGCGCTCACCGTCGTAAACTTTTGGTTCTTGTTTACCAGCGATACCCACACCTTCGTCGCTTTTACTAGGATATGGTTGTGTCTCTCGATAATTTGTAGTTTGAGGAGCAGACAATGTAGGTTGTTTCAATACACGTTTAGTCTTGCCGTGCAATTGATCGATAAATTCTTCTAAGGTAATAGATGGAAACCCGCGTTGCTTGTTCCATTTGTTTTGTGCGCGCCACTCTTTAGTCCACGATTCTTGCTGTGCTCTTGTATACTTCACTTTACGCTTCTTGGTGTTGATAGTTGAATACTGGTGACCTAATAGGTGCATTGTCATGTACTATTACTCCTAGTAAAATTGTAACTATATATACTATATTACTAGGTTAATAGTAACTTGTCAACCTATTTTTATTCTTTTGAATTCACGCTCTCTGCCGCTATATAAGATAAACTTCCACCAAGGGCTGTGATCAGGTAAGCGGTATCTTACATTATAATCATGGAAAACCCCGTCTTGATCTATCCAAGCAAAGTGATATCCTGACCAATACTTACTTGCTATTGCCTCAATAGATCCGCCCTGCGATATACGTTTCTTTACACTATAATACCAACAGTTACTTTGTTTAATAAATGGTGTTATAGGTAACAACAAACACCAAATCAAGATCATCCAAGCTGTTATTAAGTACCGCTTCATGTTTCTTTCACCGTTACACTTACGCGAGGTGATTTTACATTTATTACATCGTGTTCAAGTGTCACGTTAAACTTGTACCATAACTGTGATTCGAATTGAGTATAAGCTAATACGCGATCCTGTTTGTACCAGGTGGTTATTACATTGTCACCACCTGGTGTAATAATGTAATTGCATTTGTAGTCTTGATCACAAAAGTCAGTGTGCTTAGGTAAGTCGTTAAGCACTAATTGATAGCGTACAATAATTGGCGTTTTGTAGTAGGGCTGTAAGAACTCGTATAGCTCTGGGTTTGCTTCAAAGCTACCGTACCCGTATTCGATACGGTCGAAGGTACAGGTACGTTTAAGGATTGATTCCGGATCAGAGTCTAATATATCATCCGGTAATTGTGGAAGGTCTACTTCGTAGTAGATTTGTTCTGTCTCTTTTCCCATTCTTCCTCACTACCTGGCAAGCGCCAAGTCCACCATGCACCACTTGCCATAAACAGTGCTGCCCAAAATACAGCAACAAGGTTATGTGTAGTAAACCACATAATGACTACAGTTGTAGACATCATTGCTACCATCATGTACTTTGCTTTGGTAGGAAATATTTTCTTTTCAGTAAAGTTTGTTAAGAACTCACCAAACCAAGGATGGTTATATAACCAGTCGTGCATTTTTTCACTTGATTTAGCAAAGCAATACGCTGCACCTACCAATGGAATGCTAAAAGGAATACCTGGTAGTATAAATCCAATATAAGCTAACACTAGACACAGCATTCCTGCTGTGTACCATAATGCTTTTTTAAGATCCATGCTTTTCTCGATAGTCGCGAACGGCGGCTTTGATAGCATCCTCAGCTAATACACTGCAATGTATTTTAACTGGCGGTAATGCTAGTTCTTGAGCAATTTCTGTGTTTCGCACTTCACTTGCTTGTTCTAGTGTCATTCCTTTTACCCATTCAGTTAGTAGCGAACTTGATGCAATAGCACTGCCGCAACCGTATGTTTTAAACTTAGCGTCTTCGATTAAACCATCTTTACCAACTTTAATTTGTAGTCTCATTACGTCACCACATGCTGGCGCGCCCACCATTCCGGTGCCTATGCTATCTTCTTTTGGATCAAACTTACCAACGTTGCGCGGGTTTTCGTAATGATCTAAAACTTTATCACTGTATGCCATTTTACTCTCCGAATGTAGTGTTTAAGGCGCTAGCTAATCTATCGCCTAATAGTTTATGTCCTTCTAGAGACAAATGAGCCAGGTCTGTCCCGTGTAATTGATATTCTTCCAGTGGCTCCGGTGCTAATTCTGGACAAATTTCTGTTAATTGTATATCTTGATCATCGAGTAATATGCTGTATGTTTCTAGCAAATCTAACGCATACCCAGTCCATAATACTGTAAAATTTATATTACGTGAGTTTACAAATTCCCGAAGCATAAGTAATTTGTTACGCTCTATTTCTAGTGCATGGTTATAGACAGTGCCATACATTTCGTATGCTCTGTGGAGCTCAGCGTCTTTGCCTGGTTGCCACTTGTGACTGTCTGTTTTCCATCGAGTTATCACTGTATTGGTTTCCGTGTATTCTAATAATGCATTCTTCTCGTGTTTTACCCAGGGCCAGATGGAGTCCATGTACAGTTTTCCATCTGGAGTATCAGTTAAGGACCAGCTTGCAAATTCAGTGCGGGTTGACTCTGTTGGTTGATAAACTATAATATCGCCTGGGTCCATGCTGCCGTTTAAGATAGCACTCATTATAAGTCGAATGGAACGATCGTTGCTGCCACAGCCACCAGCTAGATGTCTATATTCTATACCCATCTTTTCGCTAGCAAACTCACCGTATACTTTATCTACTTCGGTGTAATTACTAAAACTGCAACCAGCAACGAATAGTTTTTTCACAGTTAGCGTGTTTGGCTTCGGCGCCTTGCTACATTAAACGCATAATCGGCATCGATTATTTTTCTACGCTTACGCTTTGACTTCATCCATTTTAGACCAGTAGGACGATTAGCTGTGCCTGCTTCTATGCCCGCTTGATTATCACGCTTAGTTCTTTTCTTGGCTTGGTCACGTGCCCGTTTCTTTCTTGAGCTGTCTTTTTCGAAAAACTCGTGTCTTGCTAAATCTTTTTGTCTGTTATCAGCTTCTAAGATCTTCTTGAGTCTACGCAGTGCCCCATTAACATCATCGTTCCTAACAAACACACTTGCGCCTGTTATGATAGGTTGATTGTTATTTGACTTATAATTGTTCTTCATACTTTCCTCTGTATATTGTGTACTGTTTGTCTACTACTGGTCTACCTTTATCGTAATGCAGCGTAGGCTTTATGTCTTTGCTTACTGGATATTTATCGAAGGATATTTTTACTACCCCGGCTTCTTGAAGTTCTGGGGCTCTATACATAATACTAATAAGACTGTTATCTACGATAGTCTTTAACGTCCTTGCTCCCATGCCTGCTTTAGCACTTAGGCGTGCAACTGTATTATAATAGCTTTCGCTAAACTCAAGTATTATTCCGTCTAATTGTAATAGATGCTTTTCTTGGTCTATTAGGTTATTTTTAACATGCGTTAAAATCAATCGTAATTCTTTTTCAGTTAAGCGATCAAGTACACCAATGATAGGTACTCTGCCCATTAATTCAGGAATTATTCCAAACTTGATTAAATCATCAGTTGTAACATCGCTAAGTGTGTTTTCACGTTCTGCTTTATTTTTTATGTTAGCATTAAATCCAATATTTGTTTTTGACTTATGCCGTTTGTTTATTAATTTTTCTATTCCCACAAATGCGCCACCCAATATAAACAAAACATTCGACGTATCAAAGTCTATGTATTGGTTTTCAATCTTAAATGTGTCTACTTTTACTTTTAATGTAGTACCTTCTATCATGCGTAGCAATGCCTGTTGCACACCTTCGCCTGACACATCGCGAGCATTTGAGCTTGATTCTGACCTAGCTTTTTTATCAATTTCGTCTATATATATTATTCCGCGCTGAGCTTTTTCTACATCGTAGTTAGCAACCGAAAGTAGTCGCTCGATAATACTTTCTACGTCTTCTCCGATGTACCCTGATTCAGTTAATGTAGTTGCGTCCGCTATAGCAAACGGCACACTTAGCTTATTTGCTAGTGTTTTTGCGAATAGAGTCTTACCAGACCCAGTAGGACCAAGTAGCATAATATTACTCTTTTCTAGAAATATGTCATTGTCGTTATCTACGCGCTTGTAATGATTATACGCACTAACTGCTAGCATCTGTTTTGCATCATTGTGCCCGACTATGTATTCGTCTAAGTACTTCTTAATTTCTAAAGGCGTTAAGATGGCTTCTTCTTGCGGTTCCTGTTCAACCTCTTCTTCTATCTCGGTTTCTTGAACAATATTGTAACTAATTGTAATACATTCATTGCAAATATAGACAGCAGGACCAGCAATTAGCTTGTCTACGTCTGAGCGAGGCTTACTACAAAAACTGCATGTTAATTCTTCAGTAGACATTATATATCTTTATCCTTGCCCGGTAATGGCACAGCCCAAAAGCCCATTTTGTTTTTTAGATCAGCTTCCTTTTGTTTTTGTGTAGGCTTAGGCTGCTGAGCAAGCTGTTTGGTTAGTTCCTCTACTTGTTTAGTTAGAGCATCTACCCTTTCGGTGTCTTCGATTGTAACAACACGCGAAATGGGCTTTTCTTTAACTATGTATTCTATTTCTTTTGGTCTGTTTTTGAGGTATTCTTTTTCGGACTCCAAATCGGCTTTATCAGACTCGAGTCTATTGATGTATTGCTCAAGTCTTTCTCGCTCTCGCTTTGAAGATTCATCCAGGACCGTTGTTGTCGCTGACGGTTTGTCTGCGCGTTTCTCATTCTGTTTCTCATTTACTGGCTCGCTACTCTTTTTTTTTGGAGGTTCATCTTCTTCATCGGATGACGTATATCTTTTTTCTAATGATACCCCGTGATGAAGTAGTGTTTGGTTAGCTGCTATAATCATCATTATAGCCAATGGATCAAAAACAAATATTAATAATAGTATAAACAATCGAACTGCTTTATCTAATAATTCCTCTGAACTTTCCCCGTAAACAAGTTCAGCGACATATTTTAGTGGCCCAACTTTTAATTCTACTTGTAATTCTTTTTCTTTTAATGGAAGCAAATCATCTTGGAGTGTAGCGATATTACCTGATGCTCTTGTTATAATTTCTTTTAGATCTGCTCTTTCTTCTGCTTGGCTTTTCCTAACAGCAATTGCCCCATCTTTACCTCGAATCCGATCATAATCCATTAATGTTTGTACTGCTTGATCTAACTGCCGATTACAATATCTGCATCAGTAATTGCACGTTGTTCTCGCACCATTTGCTGTTCTATTCGTTTAATTAGTAAATTATTGTTGCCGCCTTCTGCTGCTTGGTCTAGGTGCGCTTTTGATAAGAATCCAAATATACCCATGCTAGTAATAAGCATTAAAACCACAACTGCACTAGTCATGTACACCTTCATCATGAATCTAGTTTCTTGCCAGTGCCTATAAAGCCAACTAGCTGTAACTAGTTTGCCTACTTCAAGTACTCCTGCCATGATGGCTATGGCAATTGCACTTGCACTGAAAATAGCCATAAGGCCTGCAATACTAAACCAGGCAGCAACGCCTGCTATGCTTAACGCGGTTATTAATGTGAGTATACCAAAGAACATGTATGTATTTACCATAAATATCGCTCTGATATAACAACATTTATGTAAACTCTACTGATTATGAGGGTACATACATAGCACTATTGCTTGGTGTTTCTCTAACCTCAAACTTAGTGCAAACTATTCCGCCATTTGGATAGTTATCTGGTAACCAAATATTGTTTAGATAATCACACAAGAACTTAGCTAATGCTTCACACCCAGTGGCTTCCACCACAACCATCTTAGCTAATGCTTTATTGTGCAACATTTCAAATGTTTCAAACTCGGGGTCGTCTTGTGCTACTAGCATAGTATGATCGAAGTTTTCTTTAAGGAACTCTTTAAACGATCGTAGACTACCAAAGTCCACAACCCAATTACGAGCATCAAGTGTTTCACAAGAGAACTCGAAGTGAAACCCTAATGCGTAACCATGCAATGCACTACATCCTGGCACTTCATTGATACTATATAGCTCATCCTTGCCTTTCCCACTTTTGCGATCTGCTCGCCACTGTCTGTAGCATACAGCAAAGCCTTCACTGGGTCCATATGATTTTGTTGAAATATACATTAAGCCTCCTCGACTCCTGCTTCTTCGTAGGTCATTGTCGAAATGCCTGCGTCTATCAACTTTCTTCTATTATTTAGATGTTCTTGTTCCATTAATATTTGATCCTGGCCAGTTCTATACTTAGCAGCATATCCTACGTCCACTAGTGTTTGGCAAAGACTAGTCCAGCGATCGTTAGGGGCGTCATAAAATTCAAAATCTGCAAGTATACGTCCGTATGATCCTTTTGGGTTATATGCTTTGCTTTTTAATCTTTGTATGCTACCTTCTGGCAGCATTTTCTTAACAAACTGTTCAGCAAGCTCACCGAAGTGTTCTTCTATTTTATCACTAGTGCGTGTTTCTGGAGTGTCTATGTCATGTAGTCTAATACGCTGGTGCTTGACCCAGTTATCAAACCCTAAGTCAATGTGTACGTCTATGGTGTCACCGTCGACTACGTGATCAATTATACAATTATATTCATAGATCATTTTTTCTTCCTTATGTTGCGAGTTGTATACTAGTAGTTTGTTCTAAATACATTTTAGCTACTTGATCAGAGCTAGGACATAGTGTAACAACTAATGCAGTGTTTATGCCAAACGAAGTGCTTGCACTAGTAACCAAGTAAGGATGGAACTGCACTCCCATTTGGCCATTGTCTCCTGGGACACTAACTAGTTGCACTGGCTTGTCTACATTATACTTACCATTTTCTTCGTTAACATAAGTCGCAATAAGTTCTTCGCCACTTAATAGTTTGATTGTTACTACATCGTTCTTTGCAATTGGTTTATCGATTAGCATGATTAATTCCTTTATGTTATATACATTATACTACACTTTAATTGGTCGGTCAAGCTGTTTTGACTTAAAATCCACCGTTTAGAATAGATTTTTGTATTTTTTAGTAAATATTAGTACGGACAGTTGATGTTCAGTCTAACAAGTAATATTGTGTGCCTCCCTCTTAGTATAGGCTATTTAGACGCAGAGTACTGCAACTAGACTGTCCAGTTTTTTACTTAGTGGCGCCATTATTTAAAAAATTATTTTTGTTGCAAGTTTGTAGCATTACCATCGCTATCTTTAACCACGACAAAATTATCAAACTCAAACTCCTCGTTAGTTATTTGTTTCCAAATAACCCATTGTTGTAACAATGTGTTCAAGGCACCGCGTGTTCCATGTAAATGTAAAATGTTAGCATCCTGGACATTACACCCGTTCAGTCTATCAAGTTGATGTACTTTACCATAAGCACCCAAGCTATTAAATGCAACGCCTGGAATTTGGTAATTCATTTCTGGCTTTAACCAGGTAGTATGATCGCGGTCTTGTGAGAACATCATTTCATTAAATATAATTTGTTCTGTACCCCAAATATCGTAATCCCAATCCGATGCATAGCTCCAACCTAGGTCCCATACTTCTTTAGTCATGGTGTCAGGATAATACCTAACCCCTGCATTAAAGTAATGATCAAACGCTAAGTTGTATTTGTTTTTAGCGTCTGGTCCTTGCAGCGATTTAGGGTCGGTATAATTAAATAATTGAAAGCGATCATACTTACCGAATACTTCTGTGGGGCTAATTATTAATGTGTCGCAGTCCAAAAACAACACGTTATTAGGGCTATCAATATCCCATGCTTCATAAACGCTAGCAAAGTTTTTATGAAATATTTCTTGATAACTTTCAACATCATCTCCAAAAACCACAATGTCAAAGTCTTCCTGGATGAATGTTTCTGCGCTATGTAAAACAATATTACACATGTCCTGGTATGCATTAAATAATGTTTGATTGTCTAAATTTTTATTATATTCAGCTGAATCGCCAATAATTTTTGACACTGCCATGCAAAGCAAATTACTCACTAGTATATCCTCTATATAAATTATTGTTAGGTCTTTCGTATATCTTATGTTCTTTAATGTAATTGTAAAAATATTCAGCGATTCGTTTGTGTCCGACTTCGTCTGGATGATTACGCCACACTTTATCACTCCAGTCGTTAGTAGCAGTAATAGACGTAAACTCTTGCATTGGTATTAGTCGTGGGTTGCCTTGTGACAACGGCTTTAGAAATCGATCAACTCCGCGTTTGTAATCGTCATTAAATCCTCCTGCCCAAGTTTGCAAGTAAGCTGTATTCCAATGGTTACACAGTCGCTGGGCAGAACCTAGTTCGTCGAAGGCATATTTCATGTAACGTAATTTATTTTCTTCTGTAGGTCTAAACCATTCTAATGCACGAGCTTCAAAATCTAAAACCTCGTCAGGCAAAATAACATCGTCTGTTACTTTTTGATACATGTCAGCGCCAGCGTTACGTGATACTGCTAACATGTCTATCTCGCGCCTTTCGTAAAATTCAGTCTGTAGAAATTTAGCATCTCGATAATATGCTGATGATCTTGCTTTTTCCCAATCCATGATGGGACTAAACTGCGCAAGTGGGATTATATTCATACCCATACAGTCGGATCTAGATGCAGCAACAGGATCCCAATGTCTATAGCTAGGCATACTGTATTCAAGTATTATTGTGAGATTTTCGCTAGTTCCGTATCTTTTAATATATTGCCTATGGAATTCAACAAAATCTGCGTGAACTAACCCAATCGGCTTTCCAGGTAAGCTATGATTCCAAACGTTGTCAACCTCTAATAAATTAGCTAAGGCAGTAACCCAACTAACAACGGCACCATCTTCTGCTGTGCGAGACTCAAGGCCCTGGCCAACGCCGCTGGCCATACTTGTTCCTATTACAACTAAGTCTCTAATCATTTAATGATAGCCTGAAAATTCTAACACATCGTCGACACCAAGCTCAAAGTACTCGCCGTCTATCCTAACTAATGCGTAAGTATAATCTATGTCTTCTCCTGTGTTACTTTTTAACCGTATATAAAAAGTTTGTATTTGGTGTGTATCAGCCGTATATGCTGTTAACTCAAATTGATATATTCCTGGTTTAATATCGTCACGATTCGGATCAATACGTAGAACATTGTTCTTAAGTTCTACAAAGTCAGGTAATTCATTTACATCGCCTAGGTCAACTTCTTTTACTGTGTTCGATATATTTAGTGGAATATATTTTGTTTTATACTTATTAATGAAAAAGTATTGATTAAAGTCCTTAGGCATGTTCCACAACATAGGTTCTTGCTTTGTAGGAACAAACATTGTTCTATTGTTTAAATGCTTGCCGTGAATTGCTTTATGTTTGTCATGAAAAGGTGGCCACGGACCAGTTAATGCATTCCTGGTCGCACTAAGTAAAACATAATCTTTAAGTTCGTGTGCATAGCGTACCATTTTTGTTTGAATATAATGTAGGCATCCGCTGGCGACCAAAGTAGCTGCTTGGTTTAAATCTTTAGCATGAGCGTAAATATCAATATCGCCGATATTTGAATTAAGTTCAACTAGATTGTCTTTGTTATGTATTCCGACACTAAGCACGTCAGGATGGCTAGCCGGGAATTCAACATCAACTACTTCGTGCCCTACTGGAGCAACCACTAGAATGTTTCTTTGTGTTAACTGCTTGAGTTGATCTTCGTTGAGTGCATCTTTTAAAGTATACAACAACACACACAATGTTTCTTCATCACGGTTAAGCAAACCGTCAGCATTGTCGATAGTTATTATTGATGCTTTGGGCGATACTTTTTGTGCTAGGACTGTGTCGACCTCACCGTAACAGTATAAGATAGTATCTTGGCCATCATACAATGGTATGAAAGGAAGCCTTGGCGGTAAAAATCTATTGGTTAAGCGATTGATCATATAGTTGTTTGCTTGCTAAATTTTTTGCTTTAGCTTCGCATTGAATATCAAATTGGTCCCAAAAGCTAAGTGCCCACTCGTTTACTTTCTTGTTAGGATAGTATTCACTGTGTGCGCGGAGTTTTTGCTTTTTAAAACCTTGCTCCAACAAACTTTTGATATCATGCATATTAGTATGCTTACTAGCATCATCAGGTAACTGCTCACAACGGCTGTAACTATAATGAATGACAGGGCGAACACCGCGCCAGCTGTCGACCACTGCTTTAACTCGGTCATCGTTTGCCTCAATATATTCTTCATCGCGTATCCAGTGATGGTGTACGTCTAGAACTAAAGCTAAATGATCTTTTAATTTAAGACTTTCGTCTAGACCCCATTTCATTTCGTCGTTTTCTATTGTCATAGTATTACGGGCAACTGGGCTTAGTCTAGGTAGTACCTTAACGATACCTTCTGCACCTTGCTTACCGGAGATATGTACGTTAATCTTAAAGTCCATAAACTCTTGACCATAGCCCATTAGCTCTGCCATGTATGCGTGGTACTCTAATTCTTCGATGCTTTTTTCTACTACGTCAGGTCGATCACTTGCCAAAACAGTAAACTGACCAGGATGAAAACTAAGACGAACATCAAGCCTACGAGCGGTTTCGCCCACTCTGGCAAGATTTGTCTCCACATATCGTCGAACTTCTCCTCGACGCCAATGTTGTCCCCACACCGACTGAGTGAAGCCAGGCAAGCAATCGCTACCCAACCTAACCATGCGCATATTTTCTGGTAAACTGCCTGCATATTCTACTAACCTTTGGTACGAAGCAATGTTATGTTCCATTAACTCCCATAGTCGCTGGTACGCAACATCCTTGGTTTGATTGTTAAGCCAAGTCATTGTAGTACTACGAGTATTTAGTGGTCGTTGTAGTTCCTCTAATAATTTTTTAGGCTGTGTTTGATCAGGGTCCATGTACTTGCAACAAAACCCCATTCTCTTAATAGATTGATTAAAGCTCATTGTTAAGTAGTCCCAGTGCTCGGTCTGTTGATTCTTGTACATCATCTTGTTCGAAAATGCTCATGTCTAATGCAGGCTTAATGAATGCGCGTAATACCATAACACAGTAATCATATAGGTCGTCCCATGATTCTGCAGACATTGCTATAGTGTTTTCAGTGCAACTAACAGGTTGCATATCATCGTCGTAATGCACTTCGTGTAGGCCGTATGTTGCAGTACCACAGGGGTGGGTTTGTTTGATTATTCGTATGTTCCAAGACATAATACTACCTTAAACTGTTAGATTAGTATATAGTATACAGTATAAAGTGGATCAAGTCAACCAAGATCAGATAAATATGTTTAAATGCTTTAGCTCGGGGAGTTTATGAAATTTAAAGAGATACTAGAAGGCTGGTCTACATTGCCTAAGATAGACCGTGAACGCTATACAGATATACCCGGGTTAGAAGGCCCGTTTATCGCTAAGAACGGTAGAGTATATTATTACGATCCACAAGAAGGCAAGTATTACGACCGTGACACTGACATGTACCTGAGTGATGAAGAAGCTCGTGAAATGGATGAAGGCATCCAAGAGGCTCATACTCCTGGTAACGTTGATGAAGCAAGAACTCCACATGCTCGTGCTAGTGACCCTAAGCCCAAGACCAACAAGCCACCCAAGAAGGGCAACACCAGTCCACACCCAATGCGCAACAAGATGGTAGGTGAAGCTGCTAACCGTGCTTGGAAGACTAGAGCAGGTAAGTGGGCTAACCGTTTTAAAGGTGGCTTTGATTCTGAAGAAGCTGCACTTGCCCACGTTAACAAGGAAACTAGTCGTATGAAAAAGAACAAGGTTACTACCAAAGACCTAGAACCAAGACCAGTAGAAGAAAAGAAAAAAGCTAGACCTGCAAAGAAAGGTCCAGGTCCAGGTGAGAAACCAGTACCAAAGAATGCAGGTATAGGTAGCAGTGATGATTACGATAGGCTAAAATCTAAAATGAAAAAAGACTGGCGCAATCCTAAAGCTGTAGACGAAAGCCCAATGGTACTAGCTGGAAATGCAGCACTACACAAAATGGTAGCTACACTGTTTAGTGACTTCATTGAGTCAGATCCAAGCAAAGAACAACTTGCACAAATACTAAAGGTTATGGGCAAGAGCTTAGACGTTAAAGGTCAACGTAGCGTAATAGATCAACTCAAAGGCGCTATGTCAGAGGACAAATGTGAACACGAATACGACCCACATGATCCTAAGCGTTGTATAAAATGTAACAAGCCTTATCAGAAAGAATCACCTGGTGATGTTAACGAAATGTTCTACGGAGATGGAGCTACAGGTGTTAAGTTCTTCCACGTAGATAAAAAAGTACACAAATCACTACAGGGAACATTCCCGCAAGCAAAAATCTCACACAACCCAAAAAGGCAAACTGCTACAGTAACTTTTCCGAACGGGGTTGACGATGAGATAGACAAGAAAGTTGATTGGTTTAACAGCAATTGGGTTACACGATCAATGTATCTTTATAATAACGATTAAAAGGAGAGATCAATGGATTTCATTACTAAAATTACAGATTGGGTTAAAGCAAGATTAGCAGAGCGTTCAACTTGGGACGGCGGTGTTATTGCAGGCGTTAGCTTAGCAGTACTACTAGCAAGCCCGTTTCTTAAGTATATCGCAATGGCTGGTGTAGCTTACGGCGCATTCAGAATGCTTCAGAAAGAAGTAGCTTAATTTAACAGACACTATAAGTAGTTATAATGCATAACTACGTCAAACAACTAGACTCTGATATCAATGTAGATTTACTAGCTACTGAAATCAGAGATCTAGTTACTTCACAAAATTTATTAAACGAATTACAAATAAGTCTTACTAGTAAGACCGGCTCTAACGATTGGCTTGTCAGTATTGGAAGAACATCTAGTATAACAATGCCAGAATCAGAATACAACCAAATAAATAATTATTTAAAAGGCACTTACATTGAAGAATGTATTTTACGCTACCCTGAGTATTACCGTTGGCGTATTTTAAAAATGCTTCCCAAGACTGCATATTCTATACACGACGATAAGCTGTATCCAGACAAGGAAAGTATACGATTACACATACCTGTTATAACCAACCCAACTAGCCTAATGTACTTTTACAACGAAGATGACTGGACTGCGAAAATTTTTCATCTCGATGCCGGTAACACTTACGAAACAAACACAACACGTTTACACTGTGCAATAAACCACGGTGAAAAAGACCGAGTGCATATAGTAGGAGTTAAACACGCATGAACTTAGATATTTGGTTAGGATGCAGTATTCCCATGGGAGCAGAGCTATTACATTTTTTCCCATCAGATCATATACAACAAGTTAGTCTGCAAAACAGCGACTACGTTTATACTAATCCTGGTGAAAATGCAGGATTAGAGTATACCTATCGATATATCAAGACAGATAAAAGTTTTTCAAGGCCTGATCTAGCGTATCCTACTATAGCTAGTAATATACTAGAGCATGACATGATTAGTTTTTGCCTTAGTTCATCGTCAAACGGCTGGGGTCTTTATTCTCTCACACAGTTTGTAATTCATGACCTCAATGAGGCACAGAAAAAATACGACAAGATAAACGTATTTTTTACCCCCACACAAGAAGCTAGGCTGTTTGGTGTTAGCGATGCCGGAGTTCCTACTCATGTACATCGAACTGAGCGAGGGCACGGAATTGAATACCAAGACGTGGATCCTAGTGAAGGATACGACCCGGATGTTGCATTAGCCATAAAGTACTATCCAGAAAGCTGTTCACAATATGTTAATACCGAAGTTATAAATCATTTATTTTTGTTGTGTAAAAGCTATGGTCTTGAGTTTCATGTGACTGAAACCTGGCTGGGTCTATCACCGTATACTTCAAAACTATGGTCTGATAGTAATATACTAACCGAATGGGCTGAGATACAAAAAAGATTGCCGAAGCCAAATCTAGTAGAGAACCGCTACGACCATGTTAACAGTAATGGTACATTAACCCAGGGACACTTCAGTGACACCGAACATATCTTGATCGGGGAATATATCGCAAGGCAATACATTAAATATTACAGATAGAAATACGTGTAAAGTAGATAAATAAGTAATATGAAAGCGATTGAATTTATCTATGAAGCCCGTAATCTTTTTGAGCTTAAACAGCTAGGAAGAACCTTTAATCATTTAGAAGATCTTGTATTCTTTTACGGTGCAGCTGGAGTTAAAGAAGCACTAGATCACTTGCGTGAAATTACACAAGATAAAGGATCAACATCAATACGCATGAAGTGGGATGGTAAGCCTACTGTGTATTGGGGTCGTGAAGTTGCAGGCGGACCTTTGCTAGTTACAGGTACTGCTGGTTGGGGACGCAATGTTAAGCTAGACAGTGCAGAAGAACTTTATAATTTTATTGCTACAGGCACTAAAGCTGCTGGTCCTGCTAGAGAGCAGTTTGCAAAATTGTTTGCTAGTTTATACGCACCACTTGATGCAGCTACACCAAAGGATTTTGTTGGGTTTGTATACGGAGACTTAATGTTTTCTACGCGCCCAGAACTAGACAACAACGGCATATATAACTTTTGTCCAAATGAAAACTCAGGTACATGTTACCACGTAAGTCAAGACAGCGACTTAGGCAAGCGTATTAGTCAAGCAGACGCAATGATTGTAGGACACGCTTACTATCCAGAATACGGCATGAACCAAAACGATCAACAACCAATAGATGATTTTAGTCAGTTTAATAACACTGCCCCAATTATCGTATTAGGTCCAGTATACAACAAGAAGCCAATTAAAGTGGATACTTCAGCAATAGATCAAGCTGACAAGTATGTGTCACAGCATGGCAAGAACATTGATACATTCATTGCTGGTGTCAAAGGCTTGTCTGATGTTAAAGAGATTATTTACAAGTACGTGAACCAGACTGCTAAAGCAAGGCAACTAGACAAATTAAGTAGTAAGCACTTTTATCAATGGCTCGCTAACAGTACTGTAAGTCAACCCAAGCAAGCAAAAATACAAGAGCTTGACCAGGCGTATAATAACGTCACTGAAGAAATATTCACGTTAGTTAAGATTATACAAGTGGCTAAGAACAGTGTAATTGATCAACTAGAAGATCAAGAAGGCGAAATTTGGGATACAAAAGGTGAAGGTCATGTTAGATACGGTGACGACAAAAAGCAGTTTGGTAATGTGAAATTTGTTCCTAGACACAAATGGCAGCCTGGTATTTAATATGAGATTTAAAGATATAACAGAAGACTTTGAAAAGAACAGTGCCTTGCCTAGCAACGATTCATACGAGACTGTGGGTATAATGTTCGGGCGGTTCAATCCTCCCCACAGGGGACATGCTGCTGCCTGGCAAATGGCAAGCGAAAACGACCATTGGTATGTTGGCACTAATAAATCTACTCAAGGCAAGAAAGATCCTCTACCATTCGACGTTAAGATTAAAGCAATGGAAGCACTATGGCCAGGCGTAGCTAATCACATTGTTGCAGAATCAAACCTGTTTACACTTGCTAGCAAAGTATATGCTGAACACGGTAAAGTACCGTTAACCGTTTATACTGATGAATCTTGGCTAACTGATTCCTTAGTAAAATATAACGGTAAAGAAGGTAAGCATGGCTATTACGAATTTGCTAGTATACATCAAAAGCCTACACCTCGCTTGAGTTCAGCAACCGATGTTAGAAATGCTGTTGCTGCTAACGATCGAGACGCATTTACAAAAGCGGCTGGTATAGATGCTGACACAATCATAGACGGTAAACCTTATTTTGATTTAGTTGCACACTATCTATTGGGTGTTAATGAATCAGAAAACGATAAATATAATATAACAGTTAACGAGAGTATTGATATGAAAAATTTAAACGAACTACGCCAGCTTGCAGGCTTACCACTAAGTGAAAGTGTTGACGAAGCAGCGGCAGTACCTTTCCAGGTAGGAAGAAGTTCATACTATGGTATGAGTGATGCTGAGAAGAAGCTAGCTGACATTGGGCGTTTGCTTATGCGTAATGCAGAAAGCGAAAAAGAACCAGAGCTTTCCAATGCAATGGCGCAACTAGGCGGAGGCTTAGCAGATGGTTCTGTTAGCGATCAACAGTCTCTAGTTGATTTTATTAGTAGTGTTGATAGTTCAGTGCAAGCTGGATTGAGCAACCAAGCTACTTTAGCAATCCGTGCATATAATGATGGCGATCGCGCTGCTGGTGGCGAAGAATCTGAAGGCGAGCCTGAAGATACCAGCGATGAGTTTGACGTAGCTGACGATCAAGAAATTCCTGTACAAGATACAGAAGACGACATGATGGATAGCGTTGACTTTAGTGACATCGCTGCTGAATATGTAAGCGAAGACGAGCCTGAAGCAGACGGCGACGATTGCCCACACTGTGACGGAACAGGCGAGCATTACTTCAGCGTAGACATGGACGGTGCACCACGTAGTTACGAATGCACCAAGTGTGACGGTACTGGCAAAGTAGGCGGCAGCTCAGGTGAGCCTAGCGAAGATGATTACGCTAACGACTATTCAGAAATAGACGAAACTGAAGAATCAGTTGAAGAAGAAGCAGTCGAAGAAACTTCTCAGAATGCTATTGATAGCGCAATGGCTGAACTTAGGCAACTAGCAGGACTATAACATGAACGAATTTAGAATCCTATTAGAGAAAATTGAGGAAGCGAACAAAAAGAAGTACACGCAGGACGATCTTGTGGCAGCCAAAAAACGTGTTAGGGACCTGGAGAAAGCATTGAGCAAGGAAAAGGATTTACTTCGTGCCATACAATCTTCTGCAGGTAAAAAAGTAGCCGGTTGTGTTGTTAAAGAACCACCAGGCAACACCCACACAATAATTACCCGCCCAGATGGTCTAGCAGTAGTGCATGTGTACAGCACCACTAGACCTGGAGGTCCAGTTTATTGGCACGATGGTAAGAAGGGCAAGCCAGCTATTAAGTTCTTCGACGGTAGCGTTGAAGAGTTATGTAAGTGGCTCAAAAGCCAATAACATAAACGAATTTAGAAAATTACCAACAGGAATATAACAATGAAGAACATGCGTGACCTAATAAACTTATTTGAATCTAGCACATTTGATAGATGGGCTACTGACAGTATGCGAGCAGTATATGATTCTATTATGCATCGTATTAAAATGCAGTACATGGACCTAGTTCAAAAGCATGGTCCAGAAAAGGTATTACAAGCTGTTGAATCAGCAGCTGAGTTTTATGGTGATAGAGAGCTAGACGAAATTGGTAGCAGTGATGTTCACGCATATCTTTCTTCGGTATTTAGTGACCTAGGCGAAGACTTAGACGCATGGCGGGACAGAGCAGACGAAGGCGAAACTAATACTGGTTCTAGCATACTTAAAGATGTTAAAGTTAAAAGCGACAAAAAAGTGGCCGCATACAAAGAGAAAGGGTTTAGGATTGGCGATGCGCCGCAGGTAAATGCATTTGCACCAAACGACGATTATCCTGCACCATGGAGAGCAGTTGGGCGACCAATGGAGCCATGGAGTATTTACAGCGATAATAATAAAACAGTAGCTACTTGGCTTACACAAGAAGAAGCAAAAGGTGCTGTAGCTGAAGTACAAGGCAACACAGAAGAATCTGTTATACGCGAAGATAGTGATATCTCAATGCTTGCTGATGAACTAGAAGAAATTGCACAGACAATTATGGAACTAACTGATCAAGCTATGGGCTTACTACCAAGTGGGCAAGTTAGAAATCGTGCAGAAGCATACTGGTACGGACACATCATGAGTGCTGCTGGTGATGATAGCTACGCCGGACAGAGCATGGCTACTATGATGGATACTGTTACAGAGCTGCGAGAAATGGGTGATGATGGGGACGAGTACTAGTGTTTAATTTAAACCTAGAAGAAAAAATAATAGACGGAATTAAAAGTCGTTTGTTAGTAGAAACGGAAATTATAGATAACAAAAAAGAATTAACACTAGTAACTACAAGTTACTTCGACGGTAAGGAAGTTAGTACACATAGACAAGACTTGTTACCATTATTTGAAGCATTCAAGAAGAGATTGAACAAATGAATGAAATAGAACGTATGCAATTGCTAGCTGGAATCATTAACGAGGACGGCGAAGAAGAAACAGCAAAAACATCGATAGGTCATACCGACGATGAGCGCACAGCTATTAAAAAGCAACTGTTTCAAATGGGCAAGTACTGTGTTGAGCTATACAAGATGCTCGACAGTGCGCCAGATAATGCAGACTTTCCGCATTGGTGGCAAGCAAAGATTATCAAAGCTAATGATTATATTGGTAGCGTTAAGCATTACTTAGAGAATGATATTAATGTTCCTGATGCTGACCATCAAAAAGACAACGTAGTTGTTACACCAGACGCTGAGGATTTTTCAGATCCAAGCGGCGTATCTTAAAGCCAAGACGTATTACGAACTAACTCTCTAGCGTACTCTGGCCAAAAGCGGCCTGCTCGTGGTCCATTGTTACATGTACCATCACTTTCGCCAGGCACCTTAATCCATAAAAAAGCATCGCAGTTCTCATTGTGTGTATTTAAGGTAGGTGCTGTTCCTAAACATCTACCCGGAGGGTTACACCAATTATTGCCGTAAGGCCCATTACCATTGCGACTAGTATCTACCACAAAGTTACTTACTAGCGCATAATCTCCAACTTGACCTCCCCACCGCATACTTTCTTTATTAGTGCGAAAGTTACTAACATTAATACTGTACCCAGAAACCCCCTCTACATATACCTGGTTGAATAATGTTCCTGCTTCTTCAGCACTCAACCAATTGCTGTGTCCTATATCTATATAAATTAAAGCAGAACTCTCCTCAGTTAATATCTTGATTGCTTTCTTCATTAATGATAATCGTTTTTTTCGTTGTGCTTGTGTCATCATTGTACTATGCGGTATTGCGTCTGGTTCGAATATTAGAATGGGTTTCCTACTTCCTATACCGCTAGCTACAGCATGAATAAATTCTAGATATTCTTTGTCGTCAGCAGCGCCACCTTTACTGTGATTACCCATGTCACGATCAGGCAAATTGTATATCACTAGAACAGGCTCAGCAGGAGCAACACGCTTCATCAGTCGCACTACTCTCTTATGCACATTCGCTGCCTGTCGACGTTTTTTATTCTTGCGGGTTCCTAACCAAAAACTAGTAGGATAGTTAAATATCTTTCCTGCTTCAGGGTATTCAGCCCTATAGTCTTTTACACGGTCAAAATCATTAATATAAAAATTAAATCGGTTCAGCATATATTAAGATTTGACCCTCTTGGCTGACCTGGACATCTTTTTAAAAAACTTGTCTCTCTTTTCTTTTGCACGTTTTAGTTTAAATTCACTTACGATGTCTATAAAGTTAACACCGTTTAAATGATCTACTTCGTGTAAGAAACACCGAGCATCCATCCCGTCCATCCATGTCTCTACTATAGTCTCGCCATCATTTTTTGTATAACTAACTTTAATTCTTTCGGGTCTAGATATTGGTATGTACAGCAACGGCCAGGACAAGCAACCTTCTTCTATCAGGTCTTTACCTTCTGTTTCTAAAACTGTTGGATTGTACACACCTATATCACCTAGGATGCTATGATGCATCACAAACATATTATAGCTTGAGCCGATTTGAGGGGACGCTAACCCTACACCTAACTTACCGTGCATAAGGTCAAGCATTTCTTTTTCACGTTCTACCCAATCAGTGCCATCGAATGGGTCCAAAGATGCGCGTTTATGCAGGGCTGGGTGGCTTGGTTCTACTAATTCGCATTTCCCATCATCTACAACTAGGGTGTCTAATACCAAGCCGTCAGATGATGAATATTTGTCATAGGGATTATACTGCTTCATAATACCGGTTCCTGTGTAATTTGTCTGTTGTATGGTTTGTTTATATATAGTCTGTAGTTATGTTCTAGCACATCTGCCATTTCGTTTATCATTTTATTTAATTCTTGATCTGACAGACTACACAGTCTATTTATTTCTTCTAGAATTATTTCTAGTCTGGCTTCGTGATCCTCACAAGCATCGTAGCTTTCGTCTATCCACGGCGAAAAAGTCTGATAGCCCCATTCTCTTATCTTAGCTAACGAGTGTGGAGCACCGGCTATTATAAATGGATGTTTGTGAAATATGGCTCTAAACGTCTTTTCGGTTATAGATATATCATCTTTAAATATAAACGGTGCTAGGACAGAGACATATTGCCAATTGTTTTCCCAGTGGTGCGGAGGATCCTGTTCTGTTCCGTTAAAGAAGTATGTTTCACTTACTACACTAAAATAAGAATTCTCGAATAGAGGGTATAAGCTGGAATCAATCATTGACGTGTGGCTAACAGAAACTATATCGTCGTAATCGAGCAGTAGAGGCCATTTGTCTTTGTGCTCATTAAGAAAATCTTTAATTGATGGAGGGAAACTATCTATTACGATGTCAGGCGTTAGTGGATCAAAACCGAATGAAACAAAGCCTTGATCAACCAAATTTCTTTCGTGGAGTCCTTTTAATAACATTATTCTATGTACCCTAGGTACACGATTAAAACACAAGAACTTCTTTTTTCTAACACCAGTACTTATCTTTGGCTGTGTATGCTGCCCGACTGGCATATCAATCAATGAAGAAAGTATTAATGGTATTGCTCTAACACCCAACTCCTCACAATATTCGTAGTAATAGTCTGCCACTTTAGGATTTAAACTTGCTGCAAACAGAAACAATCGTCCCGGTGGTATATCTTTTGTTAGGTTATGTAGTATTTGTATGTAGTCTACAGACAAGATCTCATCACGTAACAGAAACACATACTGATGATCCTCTAGTAAAGTGTTTAAATCCTCGGTGAGTTGAGGATTTAGTCGGTTCAAGAAGTCATCGTATAAAGCTATTTTGTGTCCGTGCTTTTTTAAATTTGGGTATATGTTATAGATATTATTCATAACTATATTTAGTATACCTAGGAGTTATGCTCGTGTTCTTTAGGCTACACTTAAGACATCAAGTGGGTAATTGTTTAATCTTTCATATGTTTACAAGTTCCACGAAAGCGAAAACCAGGGCAAGAACACTTGTCTTCAGTTACTGTGTATATTTTTCCGTTGCTGCCTTCCACTTTACGAGCGTTTTTCGGAAGTGCTTCCTCGATAGTTTCCAGGATCGTAAACTTGCGTCTTGCTTTATCAAAACGCAAAGGTCGATTAAATTTAGTGTAACCAAAGCTGTTTTCGAATGCAACTAACTTTCCTGCATTGTTAACCCAGTACTTGTGGTTAGGAGTGCTTTCCTCCCACTTAGTTATTTCCTGTAATACTTGCATTACCGAGGATTCTCACCTTCATAAAAAGAAACCGATTCTGAGTAGTAGCCGTTTGAAGTGCCGAACCAACGTATAGTAACACCACCTTTAACTGTGTCTAACTTGTAAAACGTCCAAGTATGAGAGTCATCGGCATCCACGGGTTCATTGTCTCCGTTACGTAAAATGTGTTCTGCGGCGATTAATGGATCGCCATAAGGTTTAGCATCAGTCGAGATCACTTCTTCAGCTACAACTATAGGAGAACCTATAATGTCATCCCAATCTCCGCAGATGTCTTCAACATAAACAGCTTCACAGCAATCCTGAAAATGCTGCATCGTGAATGTTCTGCCACATACCGTTTTGAATACAATACAGGCATCGTCGCTGTCTATGACACTAGCAATTGTTAATCCTTTCAGTGTTTCTATACCAACGTAATCAGTCATTCTACTTTCCCTCTAACATCTGCTGAGCTAACACAGCCTTAACTTCCTTCTCATCGTGCATTGCTACGTTTAGTATCGGGTAAACCTCAGACAGAATTTCTTTGCTATCTACATAGTCCGTCCTAACTAAGTAACCTTGGGCAACAACCTTTTCAAGTAGTGCAACAGGAATCAGGACATCTCCGTAGTCTTTTATTCGTGCATACTGCTTCATTACCAAACCCTCTCTAATTGTGCAATTGCTTGGTCCCGCAATGCTTCATCTGCAAGTGTAAGAGCATCGAGCAGCATTCGCTTTTCATGTCGATACACTTTCCAAAAATCTGGATCGTGTTGACTAATACTTATAGTATTATGTATAAGGTCAGCCACCTTGATTGTTTGTGCATCAGGCGGTGCCTCTGCTGAATGAGCCCTATCTATAGCCTTTCTTAACTCTCTGTTACCATCTTCTAGTTGACTAACATCAGTTAACCAGTTAACCAGCATTGCTACTTCCGACCCAAACTCTGCTTCAATTTCGCTGAGTGTTACATTCGTATCTTCCACTGTGTCGTGAAGGATAGCAGCAACCAGCATCGCTGTAGTGTGAGGGACCGTAGCAACAATTTTCGAGACTGCAATAGGGTGCGTAACATACGCTTCGCCAGTATACTTTCTCTTCTGGGTTCCGTGTGCCCTCGTAGCAAACTCTATAGCTCTGTCAATAACTTCGGACATTACTTAACTCCTGTTGTAATTGCTACAGCATTATCTTCTACAAAATTCTTTGCTGTTTTTAGTGTTTTGAAATACTTAGTGTTAGTTGCACCAAACCGTCCTTCGAACATCATGCGGGTAACAGTTACCTGATATCCGTTAGTCCCTGCGTCACGTATTCGAGCTAAGTCTTTACCGTCTAGCTTGCAGAAAATAGTCTTCCAAGGGCCAAGTGGTTTAGTAAATTCAACTAGCATTAAAATATCTCCAGGTACCATTCTTTTGTAATACCGCTTTTTCGCACAATGAAGTCTCGGCCCAGTTTCTTCTCTGCCTTTATAGCATCACGGCGTGATTCGAATATAAACCGTGTACCATAAAAGTTACTCAAAAATGCTTCTGTTGTAAACCTAATACCAGCCTGGGCCAGTTTACTACTAACAGTTTGAACTGGGTTCAAGTCCATTAAAACTTCTCCGTAACACCAGTCTGCAAGTCGCGCATCTCAAGTACCACGTAGTCGCACTTGACACTCATTGTTACACCACCAGCCCACTTGCAAGCGTCATCCCAGGTTATGAAACCCATGCGCTCCGTAACTGTCATGCCTTCAAGTGTACCAGACAAGAAGTACTTGGTAAACTCAACCCGCGTAGGGTAATACTCGTATGCTTTCTTGTCCATGTCTTATGCCTCAACACGATCGTGGATGGGAACTGCACCAGACTGGCGTGAACCAGCTATCTGCTCTAACTTGCGATTCCAGCGAGCGTCACTTGATGCAGCGTAGTTACCGCCCATCATTACGCGCTCTGGCGCTTGGTTGTAAATGTTAGCTGGAACTACTTTAACCGTTCCGGGGAGGTTACCCTCTACTACGTTAACGATCGGCATCCTGTGCGCATACTCGCCTGGATCAAAAGGACCATCAACATTAGCAACAAGGAGACAATCGCTTTGACTTGAAACACCGTTAGCAGTACAATCCATACCGCTTGAACGCAAAACATCAACTATCAAACCCATCTAACTCTACTCCGTTATTTAACCTACATGTATATAATAGCACCATTACAGTACGTGTCAACCACGTAAGTTATTGATTTCATTGGAGTTTTAAAATAATTTGAGCTATTTTTGGTGGATTTTGTAAGTCATTGATTTATAAGGAAAAAAATATCCAATAAAATCAATGACTTACATTTTCCGCCCTCCCGAGCTCATTCTATCTCTATTGTTTCTGTGATTTTTCCTTCTTCATATTTGTGTACAGTAACGGCTGAGAATGTTTTAATCACTACCCTAGCTCCACATGGGATTAGAGGGTCTACCCTGCCAGGACCACAATACACTATTTCACTCTCTCCGTGTACTTTTACTTCGTGTCCGTATATATTCTTGGAACCATACTTCACAGTAACAACGGGCTGGTCTGTACCATGCTTTAGGTTTTGCTTAATATAATTCTGATTAACGTGAATATACTTGCACTTGACCTTTGCAAACTTTGTCATTCTTGATCTAGTGGGACAATTTGTGTTTCTCCGTCGACAAGTTTAGTCCGGATGTAATTATTTTCCGCCAACAATATAAGAGTGGCATCAGCGCCACCTCGTACACCTGCCCGGTATGATATTATAGCTCCTATTAAAGAACCTACAACGTATGCTATTAGAATTTCCATAAGTTATCTCGAAATTTAAACACTGATTAACAGTATACTATATTTCAAGTACACTGTCAACCAGTTTAAAAGGTATTTATTAAGGTGAAACTGGCGCTGGAATCAGCGACTGTAATAACGTATTATTGTCAAGTATAACTTGATTATAATCCTTTATTATGTTTTCCGTAGAGTTAAATCCAGCAATTGCTGTATTTTCAGTTGCTGAAATACCGTTGTTGCTAACTGTAGTAATTTGCTGCATTCCTGCTTGGCTTACTTCCGTAACTGCATTTAGACCGTTTTGATAAGCGGTTCCTTGTGCATTTAGCCCAGCTAGTGAGGTAGCTTGTACTACTTCTAGATTCTGCTGATTAGCAAGTGCAGATTGCTGCCCTGCTACATTAACAGCTTCTATGCCTGCCATCCCAAGAGTAGCTACACTTTGCGTTGTTAACACTGATGCATTTTGCTGATCTTGGCTCAATCCAAGTATAGTGCCCATAGTGGTATTCTGTGAACCTAACTGTACCTTGGTTGCGTTGTCACTAGCATTTTTAGCTACGTCAGCTTGAATAGCAATACCTGCTATTGCTGCTACCGGAGTTGCTAACACTTGTGCCCATTTCAAACTTTGGCTTTCCACATATTGTGGTACAACCACTTTGTCTTGCGTCATTGCTATAGCCATTGTTGCTGCTACTGCTGCATTTTCGTCGCCTGTTGCTGCAACTGTCGCTAATGCACGATATCGTGCTTCTTGCTGCACTGAATTAGCTGTTGCTGCTGCCTGCATAGCAATATAATAATCCTGAGCTGCTTGATTTGCGCAACCAGTTGTAAACATTACTATTAGAGCTAACGAAAATAGTTTTATCTTATTCATTTAGATCTCCTAATTTTTATTATTTGTCGATCTGGTGCCACTGCCCAGGATTGTTAAACTGCATATAGTAGTTCCATTTATAGCCCGAGCGCTTTTTCCAGTCATAAATCTCCGTATAACGGTTTTCCAAAATCCATGTTGTTCCCCCTGAGGTATAACCTGCTACAGCATGGCCTTCGCCAGTTTCTGTTTCGCAAATTATAAACAATACGTCTTCCGGTTTTATACCGTCCATGTGTAATAGTGTCTCACATATGGTAAATGCATACCCGTCACAGTCATCAACAAAAATCTTGCCTTCAGCAAGTAAATCTGCATGACTACGCCAGTCTTCCATTACACCGTAGTTTTTGTCATCGTGTTTGTATTCAAACAAGGCAAAAGCCTTGTTTTGTAGTTTTTGTAGCTCAGCTGGACGCAGCTGCCTACCCCGATCATTATCCATGATTTTCTCCCATACGTTCTTAATTATATTGAACAAGTACGTTACTATATCGATTATTGCTTTTTGCACAACAACGACTCTGGGTCATCACGACATAGCTTGATATAAGCATCTGCGCGTAGTCGAACCTTTCGACCAGTCATAACGTTACTTTTTGTTTGTGTGTCCTCAATGCTACGCACCGCTGAAGTGTCTTCACACTTTAGGGATTCACACCAGGTATATTGATTATTATCTTCTGCGCATATATTACACCAATGCGCATTTAGGTTAGCGTGTGTTACTGGTACATCTTGAGGGCAAAGAACACTTTCGGGAGTTCTGTTGCATAAGTCGATGTACGCTTGTGGCTGGCCGTTAACTGGGGTTCCAGTCATTGGACCTGTGTGGGATTCGTTACTGCAAGCGGTTGTTATTATTAGTACCGCTAGAAAAAATATCTTTTTCATGTGTTATCCTCCCCTGGATAACACTATTTATCATTACCGGGGTGTTACTCCGAACTGTGCAAAGGTTTTCTGCACACAAACTGCTTGATAATATGCATCTGCAGACGCATCATGCAGATCTTCTTGAAGACCTTTGCGTGGATCTTGAGGCATCATCTTAAAGATTGTTCTACTATCAGATATCTGCCAGTATGCCCAATTAGTATGGATATCAAGCATCTTAAACAAATTAGCAATAATATTAATGTCAAAGAGAACGCCTTGTGCCCAAATTTCGTCAACGCCAACAAAATACTTGTTTATTTCTTTCGCTACTGTAACACAGGACTGGCGGCCAACTTCACTTAAGGCCCGTTCTAGGATTTCGGGATCTTGCTTGCTCCACCACTCTAATGTGCTTTCGCTAGCAGTCCGATCTAGCTTAAACTGTTCTTCTAAGCTAGGTAGCCAGAGTTGGCGAGTGTGCGGTTGCTCTGAGGTATAAGGATTAAACTTACATACACCGATACTTAAAATTACAGCCGTATCTTCTGTATCCAGAGTCTCAATGTCGATCATAGCATGAGTGGTCATTTTAAACCTCTAAAGACTTTACTAGGGGCAAAATTTCGTCCATGTGTTCGAACCGATGGCTTCCACCGTTAAAAGTAAGACAAGGGAAATAGCTGCTTAAAGTAGCAAATGTTTCTTGCGCATCAATAACTTCATCAGCTAAGTCTAATACCACAACTCCCTGGACACCAGTAACTGGGAATGGGTTTGGTCCAATGGGATAAGAGTCTAATGTGCTCTGCTCAAGGAAATATTCGTTGTCATCATAGTCAACGCCAGCACCCAAATATTTACGCAACTGTTGACCAGGATCTAAGCAAGGGTTAATAAACATACCAGGTTTTGGTATGTTTCCGTCGTCCCGCCATTGCTGTAATATTATGCTGTTTTGGAAAGCATTCTGAAGAGCTGCTGCCATGTAGCCGCCCATGCTAGTACCAATTATAATGTCAGGATCAAACTCCAGGGCGAAGTTGATTAGCTCTGTCAAAAGTACCTGGTATGTCTTGCCTGCATAATCAAGGTCAGGCCCAGCCACAGTGCCGATAGTAGATAGCTTCACAATCTTTTCTGAAGTGGGGTCAAATTTACTGCCGAAGCCGTGTATGTATAAAATCTTCATTTTTAATTCTCCTTATTGGGGTGTTGGATAAATTCGATGACGCTTAATATCCCATTTTTCTATAACTGGTTGGCCGTAAGCATCTTCGTCAACTGCGATGTAGGCAACTGTCTTGAGGACCTTACCGTAGCGGTATCCGTCACCAACCCAAATCTTGTGGGGGAAGTCCCAAGCTCCTGTCATGTCGTCTGTGTTCTCTGAGAACTCAAACAAACCGTCAACATCAACTTCGTTGAAACAACCAATAATTGTGGCGTCTCCTGAATCAAAGTAAACACTGGAAGGGGCAAATGACATAACAACTCCTAACTAATTAACCAACATATATATAATAACATATATACTATATATGTCAACCACGTAAGTCATTGATTTATAAGCACTTTTAAAATAACTTGATTTTGTAAGTCATTGATTTATAAGGGAAAGTTAACTATCAGTTATTACCCTGGCAAGAACGTTGGTTATTGCGAACGATGCGACTACGCAGATAAAAAATACTATCACTAGTCCTGCATCACTAGAATCCGCCATAACTGCCAACAACCAAAGACCAAAGTAGCCTATAACGATTGAAAAAAACCATGCTGCTGCCTGTAACATACGATTCTCCTAAAGTACTATGATGATACTAAACATTAACATAAACAAGGCTGCCCAGACTGCTAAGAAACCGAACGCCATAAGAATAATAACAGGACTCCAAATCGTATCCTCTACCCAGAGGAATGTATTGAACCCTATACAAGCAAATGCTAACTTTCCTAAGTACCACATCGCTATAAAACCAGAAAATAGTATAACTAATACTATACCTAGACTTTCCATATCACTTGAACGATTAGACATAACTGTTGCCTTCTATTTATTAATACAGTAGTAATTATAGCAAAAAAATAACAGTTTGTCAACCGTTATTTTACGGTTTTATTGGGTGTTCCTGCCATGACTTTGAACGCCATTTTCCCATTTAGCTCTCTAAAATACCCGTAATCCATTAGAAAGGGATATTTCTCAAGTGTAGCTAAAGTTGACTGCATTTCTTTACCGTCTATTGGCCATTGATTAGGCTCTAGGCCTTTGATGGGGGTAAGTTCTTTACGTACAATTTTTTCTGCTTCGCTAGGCTTAATTAGATACTGTTTAGGGTTGGCAGTAGCTTTGAGAAAGAAGCCTAACGCTGCTTTGCTCTTTTCGCCGTAGCTTCGTTTTGGTTCTTGTCTAATTATATCAGCTATTACTTTCTTACCTGTGATAGAACCGTCTGTGCCCGTTGCTACTGCTTTGCGTCCATTTTTATCTTTGTACAATATAGCAGCAACAACTCGACCGTCTTTTACAGCAATCTTCCACATCGGTATAGATTTAATAGCATCGGGACTTTCTGTTCCGGACCCTGCCATACCACCTATGTCTTTGTAGCTTCGCTGTAGTATAGAAAACACTTCATCTTTGTACTTGTCTTTTTTAGGGTCGTCACCTATTAAATTTATGTAACGTTCGGTAATAATGTTTTCTATTAGCATACAACTATTTATCGCTTTGCTGTATTTCCTTGTTCGGTGTACCTAACATAATCTTAAATTTCATATGTCCTTTTAGGGGCCGAAAATAACCGTAGTCTTTAAGGAACGGATAACGTTCCAATGTTAGCAATGCAGATTTAATCTCGCTTTCTTCAGCGGGCCAGTCATTTTGGTCTAATCCGGATATAGGTATAATATCCTTACCTGAGATCATTGCGGCTTGGACCGGATCAATTAAATAGTCTCTAGCATTTGGTGTTACTTTTAGGAATAGATTTAATGATGATCTGCTTTTTTCGCTGTAGCTTCTAGAAGCATCTCTGCATACCAAGCTACTAAGTGTTCTTTTGCCTGCTATAGATCCATCGGTGCCCGTTGCTATAGCTTTACAGCCGTTTCTGTCTTTGTACAATATAGCAGCAATAACTTTTCCGTTCTTAACTGCAACTGTCCACATCGGGAGTTTTGTTATAACGTCAGAATTTTCTGTGCCAGAACTGAGCAACCCGCCGGCATATTTGTAACTTTGCTGCAACAGGGTATATACGTCTTCCTTGTATTTTTCTTTTAAGGGATCAGGACCAAAAAGGTTCATGACACCAGAAGTAATATGATTAGCAAACATCTTACACTCTACATGCAACCTAGTCGAATCTATTTTACAGTGATAGGCGCATGACAATATTTATCACTGCGTTACACTACTATTATAGTGTCAGCGTCTCCGAATCGTCAACCTTTTTCTTTTCATTCAATGCATCAAGCTGACCAGCGCCTTTCATTGTTTCTTTTGTGTTGGCTATCATTTTCTCAAATGGATCTTGTTTGCCTGATTGTACTGCATCCCACCAATCACTATGCTGCCCAATTTTATCTAGGTACCAAGCAATTTTAAACGCGCTGCGAACGCGAGCTTGTTGCATATTGATGTGTCCGAAATCCTCTGGATCTTCTGGATTTCCTTCTTTGTATTTACGATTCTTAAAAGTCTCATCGTTGTTGTTTCCTGTGATGTCTGCGCGATCGTGAATGAACTCGAGTTCAATACGCTCAAAGATATCAAGCATGTATGCTATATGGCTTAACCATGTGTCGTTTTGTGCATTCATACTAAGATGATCCATAAGCATAAACCAATCGCGAGGAACGATAGGGAAGATAGCATACGGGTGGCCGTCGTGGTTATCTGTGGGCGCTAGTAGTTTAAACTGTCCATCGTACTGGTCGATTATCTTGTCCCATCCTTCTGTTACCATTAGGCCATCGTCATTCCAAAAGAAGATCCATTGTCCCTTAGCACCGCTAGCTAATGTGTTAACGTAAGTATGAAGCTGTGTGTAGCCTAATGGCTTAAAGATACTTGCACGACACTCAACACCCTTTTCTTTAAGATAAGTGGCTAACTCTCCTTGCAGCATAGCTTTAGTTTCAGGATCATCTTCGTCTATGCCTAGTAATATCTCTACCCTACTAGGGTCACTTGCTTTGTCTACTACAGTCTTAAGACTCTTTAAGAGTACTTCGGGTCGACCTCTTGTTGGTAGTATCACTGAAATAATATTATTTTCCACTTTGATTTTCTCCTGTAAATAGCTTGCGAATGTTCCCACGGAATGTATAATGACCTACGTGGTTAAGTGCGGTACGAGGATCTAAGTAAACTTCCCCTCCTAGTTTTTGCCAGCGTCTACAGAACGTGTAGTCTTCTGACAAATAACGCCTAGAATCAGGATCGATAATAGTATCAAACAATGCATACATGTATTGCTCAAACTTCATGTCTACATTAATATCATTTGCGTAACTAAGTTCAGGGTGCGCATCAAACATTTGCTGAATCACATCCTTTTTAATGCACATAAAGCCAGTGCCTGCATCTTTAAGTTTAACTAGGTTATCAACAATTTGTACTTGCGGGAGTCGATTTCCGTCTTCGTCAGTTAGAAACTCAAAGTTAACTACATAATTAGAACTATGACCTTCAACCGTATCTGCTGTTTCTCTTTCGTCGCGGCGTACTGCTTCAACAATGCTGCCCCAGTTCACAGCCTTTTTGGGGTATGCGCCCACTATTACAGGTTTATCATAAGCTACCATACGTAGCAAGTCTTCGGGGTTAAACTCAATGTCTGCATCAATAAAGAATAAGTGTGTTGCTTTTGGGTTTTCCATGAAGAAACTAACAAGCGTATTTCTTCCTCGTGTAATTAGACTCTCGTTTGCAAGTGTACTAATAGTATAAGGAATATCATACTTATTACACAATATACTTAATCGCATCATACTTCTAAAGTATGGCTCTCCAAGTTGTCCACCATAACAAGGTGTTGCAATGAAGATATGTTTTTCTCGCAATAGCCCGACTGGGATTTCGATTTTAGAATCAAGTAAACGATGCATAACATCACCGTCATTACTAGACGGTTGGACGGAAGGTGCAGTGCCTGTAGCAGCAATAGTGCCACTTGATGATGATTTTTTCTTTTGCGCGTTTGCTGCTCTGCGCTCTTTACGGTTCGCCATTAAATAATTCCTTTAGTGTGTAATAGTGTGTTATACTTATTTACTTACTATCTGAAAACAAAGTCAAAAAAATAGGCACAAAAAAGTGCCTATTTTCTCCTACCGTCTTATTATCGTTCAGGCTTGCTACTTACAAACTTATTAAGTTTTTCGGCTTCGGCAATCACATCTTCAGTCGAAGGCATCTCGCTTGCGCCTTTTGCTTTTGCTTGCAAAATTTCCTTTGCTTCTCTGACAAGATCTAATCTAATTTCATATGGTGTTTTTGACATTTTTATTTCCCTAACTAAGTCTACGTTATCAGTATTTATCCTAGCTAAAGCTGAATATTAACTATATGTTTAAATAAGCCAGTATTTACATGTCATGGTAGCGAATCAATCAACGAGGGAACTGGTAAACCCACCGCCTTATATTGGTCCTAAGGCAAGTTCTATCCGTCAATGCGTGTAGTAGCTGATCCTGTGTTAACATTATGAGCACAAGTTGCTTGACTAATGCCTTCAACTGACACAGGCCGGCCGTCTGCTCGAACTGTTGCACTTCCGGTTATAATGGTAGGGCTAGTATGTGGGGAGTTGCCGTGACTAGAAACAAGATCGCCGATATAACTCATCGGAACACCATCCACCCTTACGGTTGGAGAGCCTGGCCCAACTATGGTACCACCCCCGACTATATCAACTCCTACTCTTGCTGCTCCTGGCATATACTTATTTATCGACTACTTCTACGTCAACATCTTCAGACTCTTCCTGAAGTAGCAGTAATTTATATTCTTCAGCAGTTTCTTCTAAAGTTTTTACTACACTTAATACCTGACTTAGACTCATAAAAATCTCATCCTGGTCTGCTGTAAGCATGTAAGGTAGCATAAAAACTTGCTGAGTCTCCGGACTGTTGCCTCCGAGTATTATTGACTTTGGTTTGTTAAGTGTGAGCACTGATAAAGGATCATCTATCCCTCTAAGAGTTGCTATAAATTCTTGTCCGTTTCCTATTTTGATTGTAACTACTTTTCCAAGTAAGTCATTTAAATGATAAAACATTATAGTGTTCCTAAGTTTGTGTTGTTAATTTCTTGTTCAGCTAAGTATGCTCGCATACCCTCAAAGCCACCTTCTACAAAAACAGAACCGTCCTCGTAAATTTGTGGCATAGATTTATGGCCTTCTTCAATAACGAATGTGTACGCATCTTCGTCTTCTTCTATATTAACTTCAGTGAAGTCATAGCCTTTCTTTGTAAGCAAATTTTTAAGCATTACGCAAAATCCGCAATTGTTTTTAGTATATACTGTTAGCATTATAAACTCATCCCCTTGAATGTGTCTTCAGTTACGTCTTGTTTGGTTCCACCTATAACGTAGGAACTAATTTCTGTTTCTTGTGGTGCTACTTGTACATCACTACCAGAGATCCATTTTTGTGTCCACGGTAAAGGATTACTAGCTGTAGTACTATAAGGTGGAGTTAACCCCACTGCCCGCATTCTTCTAGCAGTAATCCACTCAACATACTGTTGTAAAAGTTCTGCATTAAGACCGATCATGCTACCGTCTTTAAACAAGTACTCAGCCCAGGCGGTCTCTTGTTCTACTGCTTCCATAAACATTGCTATTGATTGTTCTTCGCACTCTGCTGCAATTGTAACAAAGTCTGGATCTTCTTGCGGCAATGTCTTTAACATTTGCTGTGTTCCAGCTAAGTGTACGTTTTCATCCCTCGCAATAAATTTAATAATCTTAGCGTTACCCTCCATTTTCTTTAATTCAGCAAACGCCCAGCTGCAAGCAAAGCTAACATAAAAACGTACACCTTCTAATATATTTACACTCATTAAACAAAGCCAAAGCAATTTCTTGATTTCGTATAAGTCTACTGTAATCTTCTTACCGTTTACAGTATGTGTGCCAACACCAAGTAAGTTGTAATAACCATTCGCTTCTATTAACTTATCATAGTGCTTGCTTATGCTAGTAGAACATGCTACAATTTCATCAATTTTTAGCATTTCATCAAATATTTTACTAGGGTTACTATATATATTGCGTATTATATGCGTGTAGCTACGACTGTGTATAGTTTCACTAAACGCCCAAGTTTCTATCCAGGTTTCAATCTCCGGTAAACTAACAATGGGAAGTAAAGCTAAGTTAGGCGAACGACCTTGAACACTGTCTAATAGGATCTGCCTCTTTAGATTACTAGTAAAAATATGTTGCTCGTGATCAGTTAGATCCTTGAAGTCTTTACTATCCTTTCCTATGTCAACTTCCTCAGGCCGCCAAAAGAACCCTAGTTGTTTGTCAGTGAGTTTATCAAATAGCCTATATTTCACCGTGTCATACCTTTGTAGGTTTACAGGACCACTCGGATCTAAAAACATGTTTGCTTTTGTATGGTCTTTTATAGTTGGGTCAAAAACGGTCATTTTTTATTCTTCTCATTATTTAAAAATTTTACTGAGTTCATAATAGCAATATCGTCAGCATAGTGTTTTTTTATAAATGTTTTATTAATAGATGTTACTATTTTTTCACTAGTGTTACATCGAGCTTTGAGTATTTCCGTTATGTCTAGCTTATAATGGTCATTTATATCTTCGAGTACTGAATGATTGTATTGCCAGTAATCGATGTCGCTAAATTTATCTAGTATAGTTCCAATAAATTTCGTTTGCGGTAAGAAATGTTGATCAGTTTCCAGGTAGTTATTAAATACTGTTGGCATAGTAAACAAGTTTCCTTGTGTAGCAAAGTACATATTAATAGCAGACTTAAAGCGTGACTCAGGGTCTCGTAAGACTATAACAATTTTCGCAGAAGAGTCTACTTCCGCTGCGGATGTTTGCTTCCAGGATTCGCCCTTGTAATCTTTAAGGATACGTGCTGATGTACTTGCATTCTTAGGAATTTGAAGTAACCCTATGTTTAAGTCTTTATTAAAGATTAACGACTCAAACAGTATCATATCTTACAAGACTCGCAATCTTCGTCATCTACCTCACCCTGAGCGAGTGGCTTGTCAAAATTCATTTCGCCTTGGCCGTCGTGTGTATTATTATAATATAACTGCTTGCCACCGTACTTGTAAAACATAACAATGTGCTGTAGTATCTCACTCATTGGTATTTTTTCATCTTCGTAGTGTTCTGGATTATAACTCGTGTTAACACTAATAGCTTGATCAATATACTTTTGCAGCACTGCACAAATTTTAAGATATCCTACTGGGCTCTTCTGGTCCCATAGTAGGTCATACTTATTTTTAAGTCTGTGATACTGAGGCACCACTTGCTTGAGCACACCATGCTTGCTTTGTTTTATACTTACGAAACTACGTGGAGGCTCTATGCCGTTTGTACTATTGGATATTTGTGCAGATGTTTCTGCTGGCATCAATGCCATTAGCGTACTGTTGCGTATCCCTGTGTCTTTGAGTTGCTTGCGCAATCCTTTCCAATCCATGCGCTCTTGGTGCTTTACTAGTTCATCTACTTCTTTCTTATACGTTTGATTAGGGGTGATGCCTTTACTGTACTTAGTGTCCATTGTTCCAGGGCAAGCACCTTTCTCTATAGCTAAGTCTGCGCTTGCTTTAATTAAGTAATAACTCCAAGCTTCGGCCCACTCGTCAACTAACTCTAAGTTAGGATCCTGGTATGTAGTGTCGTGCTTAGCCAGCCAGAATGCAAAGTTAATAATACCTATACCTAACGGCCTGCGCTTCATTGTTGCAATTTCTGCTGCTATTACCGGATACTTTTGGTAGTCTAATAGTGCGTCGAGCCCTCTGACTGCTAATCCGCAAACCTTTTCGAAATCTGCAGGTGTGCGTATGTTCCCCCAGTTAATCGCGCTTAACGTACATAGTGCAATCTCACCTTCTGGGTCATTAATATCGTTAAGTGGGACAGTGGGTAATGTAATCTCTGTACACAAGTTGCTCATTCTGATTGGACACACTTGTTCGTCAAAAGAGCTATGTGTGTTAGCGTGGTCTACATTCATTAAGTAAATGCGGCCTGTGTCTTTGCGTTCTGTAACAAACGAACTAAATAATTCTACTGCACTTATAGTTTTCTTTCTTAGGCGTGTATTTCTTTCTGCTGTTTCATATAATTCTTTAAATTTCTCTTGGTCGTTAAAGAAACTTTCGTAGAGTCCTGGTACATCACTTGGGGAAAACAATGTAATTTCTCCACCACTCAACAAACGCTCGTACATTAGCTTGTTAAACTGCACACCGTAGTCCATGTGCCTAACACGATTATCTTCAGTGCCTTTATTATTCTTAAGCACTAGCATATCTTCAACTTCTAGATGCCAGATGGGATAATACAATGTTGCTGCACCGCCACGAACTCCGCCCTGACTGCAAGACTTAACTGCACTTTGGAATAACTTATAAAAAGGAATAACTCCTGTGTGCGTTGCATCACCGTTTCGTATAGCACTGCCAATAGCTCTAATACTTCCTGCACCAATTCCAATTCCAGCTTTTTGTGAAACATATTTTACTACGGCGCTTGCGGTTGCATTGATACTGTCTAGGCTATCATCAGATTCTATTAACACACAAGAACTGAACTGACGTTGTGGTGTGCGTACACCTGCCATAACTGGTGTAGGCAAGCTAATATCAAAGTTACTAATTGCATCGTAGTAATCCTTAACATATTGCAACCGAAGTTCTTCGTCATAGTCACTAAACAGAGTAGCAGCAATCATCATGTAAGCTACCTGCGGCGTTTCATAGATTATATTAGTTGCTCTATTCTGTACTAAATATTTTCCACGGAACTGTTCCATTGCTGCGTAAGTAAGATTGTTGTCTCGATCATGCACAATGTATTCATTAAGTTCGTTGATATCTTCCTTGGAGTACTTAACGGTGAATTCTTCATCGTAAAAACCTAGGTCTATGTTCTTCTGAATTATGTCGCAAAGACAAGGGGGATCAAAACTATTGTAAACCATTTTACGCAAATGATAGTTAATTAATCGTCCAGCAACATACTGATAGTTAGGAGTTTCTTCAGTAATTAGATCTGCTGCGCTCTTGATTAATGTTTCTTGGATGTCTGTGCTAGTGATACCATTATAAAACTGTATATGGCTTTTGATTTCAACTTCACTTGGGCTCACCCCGGTGATACCCTCGCAAGCATGGAATACTACTTTGTGTAATTTGTCTAGGTCTAGGTCTTCTTTGGCGCCGTCACGCTTAGTGATAAGAATTTGTTTTGACATCGTGTTTCCTGTGTTGTATTGTGTTTATAATTATACACTACTAGTATAGTAGCTATTACTTATCTTGTCAAGAGCAAAGTTTATCTGCTGCTATTATGTGGCTATCAAATTTCGTCGAATTATCAAGCACATACTCTTCAGAAACTATAGTCCCGGGGACAAAATTATAGTACATTCCGGTGTATGCTAACACAAGACCTTCACTTCCTGTTATATGATTACTTATTACTTCTAAGTGAATTTCTTTGGTTTTAATGAAATCTAAATAAACTAATGTGCTAGCCATAACTAAGGTTATCCCGGTTTGGCAAAACATGCCTTGTTGGACAATCTCGAATACACTAGGCCAGCTGTCAGGAGTATAGTAATCAAGAAATCGTCGTTGAGTGGGTACACTTTTAAATGCATCAACTACGGTTTGCTCGGTCCCTATTTCTCTGTCGAATAACTGACGAAATACACGCCAGTCATGAAGTCGTTCTTGGTCCGACTTACTTTTTGAAAACAAAATTTATCCTTAGATATCTGTGCTAGACCATCGTTTAATTACATAGCGAAGAACTAAATCGGTATTAACACTATGCGCTGTGTTATCCGCTCCCAGAGCGACAAGATCTTGATTTTCTTCTAAGAAAAACCTAATACCATTATCAACAATATCTGCACCAAACTTTGGTTCAAAGATGTTGTCTGGGTTGCCTGAGTAATCTTGTGCACCACCAATAGTTGCGCCAGGGCCTTGATTTGGGGCTAATGGCGGATCTTGTATATCATATTGACTTGAGAACTCGTCGTACACCGTTATGTCAGTAGTGGATATATCAGTTCTAGCCTCTACTCTCATTTGCCCTACACGAGAATACTTGTTACTGTTGCTTTCTCTATCAACTATAGTATAGTCTATAATGAATGTATTGTATCTCGTTGCTTCTAATACAAAGTTAGTAAGAGGTACATTAGGTTCTTGTTCGTTAAGTACTAACACTTGGAATGCTGCTGGGAATGTTACTTCCCGCTCACCAAACAATATACTAGATTCTCTTGTAAGAATTTCGATATTATTTTTAAGATTTAGTAGACCACGAACACCATTCAATCTGTCAAGTTGCTTGTCAAATAAACTTTCATTGTAATTATAGTTCACAATGTAATTAAAGTTACTAGCTTCTAATCTATCACAAAATTGTATTTCTTTAAATACGTCATCAACCAACAATGTGTATGGTAAGTAAGAATCAAGAGAATCAGTGTAGTTAGGGTTTAAGTTAGGTAATTCCGTATAAGGTGTGTATGTTGCAGGAACTGCCACAGTAGTATTACCTTGAGGTACAATCTGGGTACCTATTGTCATTACACGACTAAACAAGTTTATGTTTCGGTTAACAACTACATCGTTAAGCCATTGTTCTAACTGACCCCTAATAGTATCTTCTGGACGTCCGTAATTTCTTTCTTCGAACCCTAAAGCTGATAGCGTCGAAGTTTCAAGGTCTTCAAACAATGTAAACTCTATGCCGCCAACACTTACACTACTGTAAGATGGATCTTGCTTTAATATTAGTTCGTTTGTTGTACCGGGCACATAACCTATACTAGGGAATATATCTTCGACTACAGGAATATCAGTTACTGAATCTATCTTTACTGTAACTAGATCTGCGTTTACTAATGCCAGTACTTCGTTGAGTGTTGACGCCCCGCTTAAATCTATGCTTAGCACAGGAGTAACAGTAGTTAAGTCACCCAATAACCCCATATCTAGCACTGGATAATAATCGCCAGTAACAGCAATGTTAGCAATGCCCGGAGTCGGATTAAGTTCAATAAAGATGCTCTTCTGATCCTGATCACGCAATTGTTCGTTTTCATCTATATCGTATCGTAAATAAGAATTAGAAGAAACATTAGCAGGAAACACAGCCGGGTTAGTTGAAGTTAATACTTCGATCGCTAGTGGATCTGTTATCATTCTATGCTTACTTTCTGAGTATAGTTGTACTATCGATGATTCAGGATCATTGCCAGGTGATATATCAGCTGATATTGTTGTGTTACCATGGTTAACAAATCTAACCTGATCATTATCTACAGTAAAGTCGTAATTTTGTACGTTGTTGGCTGATACTGCTACGTTAAACGAAGTTGTAGTCGGCACGTCAATCACTTTAAACAGCACATCTTGCACTTCGCAATTAGCTACATTACCTGAATCATCTAAGAAACGAATCAAATCATTACGCGATACACCTGCTGTTTCTGGGGTTGTAACAGTAATCGTAGTAGACTGAGTGTTACCGTAATCATTTCCTACTTGGGTTGCTAATTTAATTGCTGCTGTTCTAGTTGTAGAGAAGCCAACTGCCGGAACTTCTATAGTTATAATAGAGTTAGCGTCATCTACTGTTAGCACATCAATATTTACTTGCTGCAAGAACGCATTAGCTGTTGCAGGGTTTGACGGAAAACGTAAAGTATTATAGCGATACGTTGTATCTGCGTTTGCTTCTGTCTTAGGAGAAAATACGTTCTCTGACGCAAAATCCATTGTGAAAGTAAATTGCTGTGTATTATTTCCAAGCACTGAGATATTAGAAATACCAAATTGCTCATCATCTCTAGCAACATAAAGATTTCCTAAAGTTAACCCGACCGTTTGACTAATAGTATCACTAAATGCAATACTTGAAATGTGCTTTCTTTCTAATCCCATATACCCGAGACCGGTAGTTGTGCTTACACGCACAAGCTCAGGTGATAGTTTTAAATAATCCGGTGTGTTATATTGTGAGTAAAAGCTCTCAACTCGGTATGCAGGATTTTCTACATTGTTTGACACATAACGCTTACCGTCACTAGCTTGTGATCCTTCTAATGCTTGCAATACAGATATGTTAGAGTAGTATGCAAGGGTAACATCATCACTTGGTGTAGGTGCAGCTCGCATCGTTAAGCTATGCGTTCCTGTTGAGAAAATGTTAGATGCATCAAGGGCATAGTCGTACGCAGATCTAGGTACAGTTTGCGCAGCATCAGGATCAGGCTCGCATAATATGCCATTTTGACTAACAAAAACATCACTGCTAGTGAATGCTTTTCCTGTTATGAAATTAGTTATAGATGACTTAGTAAACAGTAAACTTGAGTTTGCTACACTTAACGTAGGACTTTCATAGCCTTTAAGTTTAACAATGCAATTACTACCGTCGTCTTGCTCAACGCTTGAAACTGTGATAGGAACCCCGACAACTGCCGGACTAATATTATTGCCGTTAAGCTCTGCAACTGCATCACCTTCTTGAATAGGATTAGTAGTAAAGCCTGCAGCAGCATACGAAACTGTAATACTGCTGTCTCCCGGAATATCAAATATAACAGGTAATGTATATTGACCTAATACATCTGGTCCAAATACGCTGTAATCAGAACTAATATGTTCACACGCTATATCAACGGTTATAGAAGTTCTAGCATCTTCAGGCTCCCACTGGCGCAAATTACTAATGCCATCAAACTTACCTTTTGAATACTTGATAAATGGTACAGTGAATGCAATAACTTGATTCTCTGCAATACTAAGAGTGTGCTCTTTAGCACTTAACGTAGTTTCGAAATAACTTAGGCTTTTGTTGAAAGTAGCACTAGTGTCTTCGGGGTCGGCGCCAATAAATACCTGTCTACTATCGGTAGTGAATCCAATTTCTGCAGGACGCAAGGGCTGAGGAATATCTTGCTTTAGGCCTCTTCTCTGCTGAATGCGAGAAATTATAATATTTTCGTTGTCGTTTTGATCTGCCACTGTTAAGCTCCTAACGGGTTCTTAACAGTATTTATCGTAATTGTTCTATTTAGATTTGTCCTGTAATCACAACTCCGGCTCTAAGTTCCGTATTTTTCATAATACGCTACTACCCTCTGTGCCCACTTGTTGCAGTAGTCAACAAACTCGTCGTCTTTAATGACAAAGTCTGCATAGCCACCTTCTCTGTCTACCATTAAGATAGCTACTTGGGATATATCGCTGCCGAACATTTCATTGTGTGCTAGTGCATAAGCACATCCTTGCATAAAGTAATCGTCAATCCACTCACGCTTTTTTATCTTTTTAGCAGTCTTGAAGTCAATGATACTTTCGCGCCCGTTAAACATTCCAACGGCATCGCTTGTTCCTGCATAGCAACCAGGTGCAATTAATCCTACCTCAACACCCCATACTTCGTCAACTTGACTTAACCCTTTGTCGATCATGTCGTCAACCATTCGACGCGCCATAATACTAACGAGATTGTTTCCGGTTATTTCATAGTCTTCTTTAAGTACAAACTTCTCTAACGCATCGTGTACCTTAGTACCCAGGCCAGCACTTTCCTTAGAAATGCGAGAAGCTTCAGCTTCTCCGACACGCTGTCGCCATTTAATTAGAAAAGATTTATCTGCTGTTTTGTCTAGGATAGTTGTAACACTAGGGACAGGATTAGCTTCTCCATCAGTATATTGACGAGAGCCGTTTGCTTGTTGTATACGTTTTAGTTTTGGGTATTTATATTTGTTTATTAGCATATAACTATTATATGATCTAATATCCTAAGTGTCAACCTATTATTACCAGTTAATATTCCAGGTAATAGTATCAGTGGTTTGTGGGTTTGTGAATATCTTTACACCATAACCTAAATTAAGAAAGTGTTCTTTAACTACATTAATCTGATCAACTAATGAAGGATCAGTAGTTATATCGTTGTATGCTTTATAGTATGCATTACTGTCAGTCATTGTAGTGCCTGACGTTATATTAGCTGATAACAATCCTAACTCAACATTACCTAGCACTGCAACTTCAATAGCGCACACTTCTTCTATCACGGTTACTGTTGTTCGTGTCAATGATCGTGCTGTTGTAGCGTTTGGGAAAATACTTGTTGAGCAGGTAGTCATCTTTGTATTCCTTATTGCGGTAGGTCTTGATTAATATCTTTCATTGCTTGGTCGCCTGCCATTGCTCCAACGTCTACTGGCTCTTCCTCAGTATCCTGGCCGATGTTACTTGGCAATTCGCTAGTTGGTATAATGCTGTTTGCATCTACGCTACTAGCAAAACCGCTTGCATCCACTGCTGCAATAATTTCTTCAGTTGACACGATATAGCCTTGCTGAGCAAGCATTGCTTTAAACTTGTCAGTGGGGATTTCACCGATGTCATCTCCCATCATCATAACTAAAGTATCCTGAACAATGTGCAAAAGGTCGTCTGCATATCCTTCAGCAAGAATAATATCGCGTATCAACATTAAATTTCTGCGCGGCCTAGTGGTTCGTCTTCTGGTCCTTGCATAGCTGGGATATTATCGATAGCAGGTTCTTCTGCACCCATACCCATGTCCATGTCCATGTCAGGTTCCATTCCGCCAAGTCCCATTTCAGCTTCGCCGCCTGTCATGCCAGTAACACTTTGATCAAGTTGTGCTTTAACTTGGCGTGTAGCTTCTAAGTGCTGGCTTAGTAGCTGACTAGTCTGATCGTAAAATGCTTGCGCTTCGCTAGCACCCATTTCAGCCCTCATTTGGTCAGTGATAGCAGGAAGGTCTTCATTGATCATACGACCCAACCTCTCAACTGAACTTTGCATGTCGTCGGCTAGCGCACGAACTGCCATAACAACCTCAGCTTGCTCTACATCGACTTCTTCGTTGAGTAGATCTCTAATTAACATATCAAACATTCCTTCTTCTAATTTTTCGTCGTCTGTGTTGCCGGTTACTGAATGTACAACACCGTCAACTTCAAATTCGTCACTTCCTAGTTTAATTGCATCTTTACGTGCTTTTACATACTTGTTAGCTTCTGCTACTTTCTTACCAAACATTTGGATGCCGCCTTGTACCGCATCTTCGTCTAGGCTGTTTAAGAAACTTACTACTGCATCACGGCTCTTACCTGCTACGCTAGCAAACATGCCTAGCTTTTCTTCAATAGCATCATAGCTTGCACTGTCACTAATCTTAACACCACATTCTTCTGCCATAGCCATAAGTAGCTTTTCGTTTAAATCTGAGTCTGGCATAGTAATTACTGCATCTTCAACTGCAACGTGATCCATACCACATGCTTCCATGTATTCTTTAGCTGCTTTAAGCACCATAGGTAGAACGTGTTCGTCGTCGTATGCCCAACGTGGATCTTTACGGAAGCGGTTCATGCTTTCTGAACATGCTTCGTCCATAGTGTATCCACCATCCATAAGCTCTTGTACACTAGCAGAAATCATTTGCTTCATTTCATTGTACTTAGGCGATTCTGCATACATGCCTTCACTTAGCATAGTCTCAGTGATATCCTTGATACCAAGAAACTTTGCATATTCTGGCTCAAGATGGAATTTTTTGCTTGTGCCTCTAATAGAAACAAGCTGTTGATTAGTAGCTTCGAGAATGCGCTCTAGGTTTAGTTTGCTAGGAAATGCAGCAACACTCATGTTAAATTGCTCTTTTAGTAACTTATTGAGCTTAGAGACTCTTTTCTCTGGAGTTTGATTAAAATCTTTTAAAAACATAACGAAATCCTGTCAAGTATATAGTATTACACTTATTTATCAATATTTGCTAAATTAGCTTGAGTAAGTCTCGTGTAAATTTTTGTTTAAAAATCTTTGCTTCTTTGTGTCTGGAGAGCAAAACCGTTTTATAGTCGAGATCTGTTGTATTCTTTATCGTGTGTTCATAAAAAATAATATCAGTGTGTAACTTTAAGTTGCCCTGTAAACATTCAGCCACTTTCTTTTTCTGCGTTGGACTAAATGCATTTTTGTTGTTATAACGATTAGTTATACGCTCTGCTGCTAATTTAGTGGGTATAAAGTCTACTGCTACTTCATTGGTTATATAGTTAACAACGGTGTAGAAAACATCATTTTTGCCAATTACAAACACAGGCTTACTCTTGACTTTCTCAATTAAGCTGTCAAGCTTCTTTACTGTTTGTTTGGTATTAGATCTTTTGTTTTTGCGGGTAGATTCGGTAGCCAATGGTTTCGTCTCTTTTAATTTTTTGAAGTATGTCTTGCTTATACATTTCTTCTGCGATATACAATTCTCTTTCTGTAAGTGTACTTATGTCAAGAAACTTTGCCATTTCGATGTTATTGAACATGCTTGCTGATTCTCGACTTATAAACGTTAGTCTTCCGTCTTTACATTTAATTGCTTTCATGGTTACTTTGTCTTCTTATCCATGCTAGCTAGCTTGTTTTGTATACGCTTCTTTTCTTTTTCGAAGCCTTGAGCGTGTTCGTCTGGTGTCTTACCTGTGCGCTTTTTAGTTACTTTGCTATAACGCTGGTAGAGCTTATCTTGTCTTGATCCTTCTTCAACACCTTCGAGTCTATCGTAGTAGTCCGGGAACTCGTTAAGGTGATCCAATGCAATCTCTCTAGCTGCTTTAGCATCTCCGGTGTGTTCTTTTTCTACTTGTATGCCTTTTTTAAGTTGCTGGAAAATTTGCTTGGGGTTAACACCATGCTTACGGGCAATCTGGCCTGCAGATGGCGTAGCTACATCTGGAAATACTTCGTTTTCTCCAACACTTTCTTTGTGACGCCAAACACTATTAGGGTTCTTTACGCGGCTTGTTGATCCGTACGCAACCGAGCTTCTCCCTTGAACAAAGAACATGTTCTTTAAACGAACAGCGGGCTTATATGGATCGCTTCCGAACTCTCCGCTGATCTGTCCAAACGGTTTAATACCAGGTTGTTGGACAAGCCATTTCCAAAATTTAGCGATAGTATCGTCGTGTTCCGCGAGAATCATTCCGGGATCACGATGTCTTGTACCGTCTCCTCTGGTCCATACTCGAGTCCCTGGTTCTTTAACCCGCAGCTTCTGCGCATCATCTACTCCCGACTCTTGATTCCATTGATCAGCAAAGGCTTTCGCAACATTATATGCTGAACTTTCGTTTAGATTGGATTCCTTTACACCAGGTTCTAGTTTGCTAACTCTTGGCTTGTATAGCTTCTGATCACCTTTAGTAGTTTTAAGCACAGGCTGGCCATGCTCGTCTTTCTTAAAACCTTTAACTTCTGCTTTACTGTTCTTGAACTTGCCCACTTTAACTTCATCGCCAACGTCTATGCTGGGCGGGTTAAGTGTTTCAGCTTCTGAAGTCTTTTTGCGCTTCTTTTTCTTTGTTGGAGATCTACGTTGCATCGCAAAAGAGGGAACATGCCCGCCTGCTACTGCTCCAGCACTAATGCCGCCTACACTTGCTGATTCTATTATATCGCGTATTTTCATTTTAGTAGTTTAAATCCTAGTCGCCCTTTCTGCCCTGTAGCAAAGTAGCTTTTGTTGTATAATTTTGGTGAACCTTCAAATACTGCTGGGTACTTTGTGTAGTAGTCTAGCGTGATATCGTTTCCAATTTTCTTTCCTTTGGTCATGAGCTGCACAAAGTTATTGTTATTTAATGCAGCTTTCATTGCCCCAGTAAACTCAGCGTTCTGATTTACTACAGGAACAATAGTATTTACTATTGCTGTAAGTACGTGGTACAATATGCGATATCCTGGATTATCTAAGCTATCTCTGCCTATACCTTGTGTGTTTACTAGTTTACGTAACTTTGGTGATTTAATGTCTTTTAAGTTTTTGCTTTGTTTGCCTAAAGCCATTACTTCGTTAACATCACGCGCGGAAATTATTCCGAACATTTGTGCAACCTTGAGTGGTCCTTCTAACGCGCTCGCTTGCCCGAGAATGTGAATAATTTCGGATCCTACTGGATATGCTTGTTCTATTTCTGGCGTAAGTTGTTTTGAAATACCGCTAAGGCTACTTGCAGCGCCACCGCCGCCATGGGCTTTACTACTTACACCAATCTCATCACCGTTAGGGGTTTGTATAACACTGTCAACTAATTCGTATGCAGTATCTCCTGGAAACAATGTTTTGCTGCCTTTAAGTGATTTAAGTCCGTAAGCTGAAAGCATCTTAGTAGTATCGCCACTAGTATTGCCGCCATCAATGAGAGCCAATGGACCTAGGTATTCTCCTGCATACTTTTGCACTACATTAAAATACGGTGCACCATTTTTTATTGGTGCTGTGCTATTTGTTCTTGCATACTTAACTGCATCATTCATTACTTGTTCTAACACACTATCATCTTGAGTTGCTACACTTTTCTTAACGTTGTTTGCAATCTGCGTGGTGCTTAAATATCTATCATGCGGTAACACGTCAGTAGGCTTTAATGGTAATGTCTCTTGAGCTGCGCCTTTTGTGTACTTGTAACCGTTAAGAGTTTTCCAAGTACCTGTGATGCCTTGTGGTGGTATTGCTCGCAGGTATCTTACCCAGTACTGAGGCTTATTGTCTTTGTCTATCATCAAAGCGATAATAGCTGCTTTAGAACCAGAATTGCCCATGTTGTCGTTTACGCGAGTTGCACCTTTCGGTATAATAGTGTCTAGTGCAGTGTCTAAGTCTTCTCTTGATTCAAACCCCTCAGCATTGTCTGGTACAGAAGTAATATCTTGAACTGTTAGAACATCCTCTTGGTTAGCATTATTAACGTACTGCTCGCCTGGCTGCCTAGCTGTTACACCGCGCGACTCTTTAATTTGTTGTTGGTGCGCAGGGTCTAGCTGTCTCTGTGCAAAGTTTTTAAGTACAGAACGAAGATCGGTGTCGTCACCAGCAGTTGCACGTTGTTGTCTAAATGCCAACAACATTGCAGGATCAGGAAGTATAAAGTATGCTTCCATTTGTCTCTTAATGTCACCAGCAAGCAATGGCTTAGACATTAGTTCTTTAAAGTCGTCTGGTACGTTATGATCAGGTAATGCACTTTCTTGTGTCTTTTTGTGGGCTTCGTTTATTTTATTCTTGTCTATTTTACTAAGCAATTGCAATTGCTCTTGCAGTGGCAATTTGTCAAACTGATTAAATGCACTTTCTCTCACTAAATTAATTCCATTGTCTATTAGTTGTCTAGATAGCTCACCGTCTGTGCTGTTAGCAAAGATAAAGCTATTTGGGTTAGTATCTCTATAATCTTTTGGTACTTGAAAGCCATACTTCTTCTGGAAGTCTTGTATGTACTGTTGTGCTTGTTCTGCTTCTGGTGTTCCTTCTTTGCCTAAGTTCTGGTATGCACGAACTAAATTATCATGATCGTTTCTATCTACCACCTTGATGTCTTCTGGGCGTATAACTTCTTTCTTGTTTCCTTGACGATCATGATATGCTCCTTGTCTAATCATAGGAGTTTGCTGATTGAAATTGTACCTGATGGTATACATTGTATCTTCTGGTGCTACTATCTTTTTCATGAGTAGCTTACCCAATACGGCTGCTGCTTCTTGTGTTTGCGCAACTGGGTTTACATCTGCATCGTCCTTGTAGTATCTTTGCTTGTTGTGGTAATATTTTCTTTGCAGGGTGTGCAATAAATCTTCAGGTGTTACGCTAAATTCTTTAAATCCGCTACGGAAACCTCTGACCATCTGACTACTTAACTTAACATCAGACTTCCTGCCAAATTGCACTATAGCTTGCATGAATTCACTAAACATTTTTTGTGCTGCGTCAGTCTTTCCAGTTTTCTTTTCGTGGTATGCTTGAGACAAAACTTCAACCATATCAAGCCTGTTTGGACTCTGTTTCAAAAACTCAATAGCGGCCGATGTCATCGGAGTTTGAGGCAAGCTAGTGTTCTTGTGCTTCATTAGTTCAGTACCAGTTGGATCTTTTCCTTGAGTAAGAACTTTAGAAACAGCTTTAACATAATCCCTCTTATCTGCTTCTGGGTTGTATGCTGATTGCAATGTTGCTGCATATCGTACAACACTCTTAGCTACCTTATCAAATTCTTTGTGATAGTTACTACCTCCAGCTATTCGAAATTCAATTAGTTGGTTGCCGCTTTGGTTCAGGGAACTTTTGAAGTTAATGCTAGTAAACTTGCCAGGATCTATTCCTCGCTCTAATGTTTTTTCCAATGTTGCAAAGCCGAGATCTCGATCATCTACGCCGTCGTCTTGTGCTGCTTGTGCCATACGCACTGCTTGACTTTGTAATTTATCATATTGGCTTTTAGTGTAAGTGTTTGAATCTCTGTTAAATTGTTTTAGGACATATTGATCGCCTAGCAGTAAAGCTAATTTTAACCTATTAACATTTTCACCACCTGGTGAGGTCATGCTCATTGTAACGTGTAATCCAGTAGAGGAGTTTGTCTCTACTCCTTCCTCCATAAAAAATTTAAACAAGCTATTCATTTCTTGAAGCATTTCTCGCGGGCTATCATAAACAGGACTAATAATTTCTGCGCCAAGTTGATCACTGTCAGATTCTATACTAGAATCGTCCTCTATTCTCCAATAGTCGTTATCAACTGACTGGCCGCTATGATAAGAACCTGTTCGGACTACATCTGATCTGCTATGGTCTTGCGCCCAGGGAGAAAACAATCTTTCTACGTCTTCTAAGCCGTTGCTAGCGTCTTCGTTAACAAGATATATTTCTTCGTCTGCTAATAGGCTAGCCCAGGTACCGTGCTCTTGTTGCATCCAATCTTCGGGAGTAAGCACTTCCTGTACTTTTTCGAATGCATCACTATAAAAATCGCTGCTATTTGTTATCTCATCTCTCAACCAATCTTCGTAGTCACGTTGGTTGTTCTCTATATACTCTCGAGCCCACGCTTCATCGTCCCAATCCAAGCGTTCTTTATACTCGTCGTCGGCATCTTCATCACCTTCATCTTTATCTGCTTCCAGGTTTCTCATTACATTATTTTTGTAGTCGTCTGCTTCCTCGAAACTCACTTGCTCGTCCGCATATTTGTTAAGCCAATATTCGGTTTCTTTTTCTGAATTAACCTCATCAGCAATTAAGTCATCCATAATCGAGTAAAACTCGTCAGATTCAGTTGCCCACTCCATATATCTAGTTTCTAATCTGGCAGAGCTACTGCGACCATCTTGCTCCCAAACTAAATCAAGTATCTCGTTCCAAGTTAAATCGTCCAGAAAGGCGCCGTCTTCATCTTCAGCATCAGGAAATGGCCATACTGTTTCAGCTTCGAATCCACATTGTATCGGGGCATCTAGTGCTGACTTAATAGTAGCAGCCTTGTTAAAGTTAAGTTCAAATATAGGAGCCACTTGCTCGTCAAACTTACTTGCACGTATTAGGCGCTTTAGTTTGCTTCTGGTACGCCCAATCTTTTTACCAAGGTGTTCTTTTCTGCGGCCTATAATCTCGTCTACGTCTTCGTCTACTTGGTCAACTTGCGGTAATGCAATTTTGTCAGTTGGGTCTAATGTATAAAATTCTTTAGTCTTTTGATTTTGTACTACTACTGCATTCTTGTTTGTTCCCTGGCCGATTGGACTCACTACTTTAATTACATTACCTTTCTCATCAGGGTACTCAAAGTCTACCTCAAGTTCTTTTGCTTGTGCAATAACTGGTGAAGCAGGTGGTTCAGAACCGTTAATAGACGGGCTAGATTTTTGTTGTGTAGGGGAGGTATTTGTTGTAGTAATACTCGGGCTTGACGACTTAGCTTTAGTACCCATGCCTTGGGCACTTGTTGGAGTAGGAGACCCGGTTGTCATCCCATACTCGGAAACTTGTTCTTTACTAAACTCGTTCAGTCTCATCGTCTACGTCTCGTACTCTTGTTTAATGTTTTTAATCTTCTGCTAGCCGGGTTAACGCGCTTTGTTTTTTTTGCTTTTCTAATCATTCTGTTGCCAAACTTAGCTTTTGTTTTCTTAAAACTTAGTCTCTTTTTCATGTCAATAGGAGCACTACATTGGCTAGCCGTAGAAACAACCCTGCCTTTACGTCTACCACTTGTGCAACGGACGCCACGAACAACTTTCTTTCCTGTTCTCCGCCAGACCATCCTAGCTTCAAATAGCATCTCTTGCGATTCGTTTATATCTTCTAGTTTCAACCTATGACCTTAAAGAGTAAAGATCCTACAGTGGCTATTAACGTTGTAACTGTTACTCCCACTATACCAATCACCCAGCCTTCTATTTTGTCGAGTCGTAGCTTAGTATCGTGCTTAAACTCTTTTACTTCACTTGTTAGTGCTTCGATCCGAAGCATATCTGCGATAATATGTGATTCCATGCTCTTTGCATCAAACACAGGACTTAATATCTCAGACTTTCTTGGTTGTGGTTGTTCGTCCATAACTTATAATAAATCCTGTTTAGTGAATTCCATATTTATTGTACTAGACGTATCTATAGTACCTGCGTTAAGCACAATACCGTCAAGTTCTGCAACTAGTGTTTCTATTGTATGCACATCAGCACGTTCAAATGCAAACTTAAAAATCCAGCCTGCGCCTGTTAACGTTGGTGCTCCAAAATTTTCTAATGTGTTATTTCCTGTGCCATCTAGTTCAACTGGGTTGTTCATTATAACTGGCATTGCTCGTAAAGCCATTACTTGTATAACACTCTCAAAATCTTTTTGCGTATTATCTGAGTAGTCACCCGTTACTGTAAGATCGAACGATGTATATAATGTGTAAAATCCCAGGTCTCCGGTGAGAACCTCGTGTGCTTGCATTGCTCCTGCTCTATTTGGTAACATAATAAAATCCTCTTATATGAGTATTTATCATAATTAGATTTTTTAAATCGAGATCAAGCAACCAAAAAAAATCCCCGCATCATGCGAGGATTTTTTAATAAGTTATAAAACTTATGCTAGGGTGAAAGTACCGTCGCCGTTTAGTTCTGCTGAAGTAGTAACAGTAACGTTACCTGCGTCTACAACTGCACCAAGTGCTGTTGCTAGTTCTGCGTAATCGCCTGCTGCACCTTTGTTGAAAGATGGACCATCAACAATCGCTGCTAGGTTTGTGTCAGACTGAGCGCCCAACCAAACAACTGAACCAAAAGTTTCTAAAGTTGCTACTGCTTTGCTGAAGCCCTGCTCAGTGATGACGCCGTCGCCGTCAACTGAATCTGCAAGGAATCCTGATGCATCACATGCAACTTGTACTACTAGTGGGCTGTATCCGTACCATGCGCCAGCTTGTGCTGTACCGCTTACTCTATCTTGTGCCATGTTAAATCTCCTAATTAACTAAATTCTATAGCAAATTTCTATTTGCGTATAACTTTATTTATCGAAATGAGCAAATTATAAGAACTTATCGGCCCATTCGGCACCACGAGCATATGGCGTTGTTACTCGCTTTTGCACTGCCTGGCTAACCTTACTTTTTGCTGTTTTCGTGTTATAATAACGTTGATGCTTTAACTTTCTACCGCGTGAATCGACTCTAGTTCTGTCACGCGCTGCTGCCTTGTCGGGGTCCATTAACGGTCTGTCAGGCTTAGGTGTTTTTTCTTTTGGTTTTGGTGCGTTATCTCGATTTAATTTATCTTTTCTTTCTTGCTGTATTTCTCTAATTGCTTGATCTACAGCTAAGTCAATAGTAAAATTCGGTCGTACTGCATAGTTCATTGACCGTGCTAGAACAGCATCTTGCGGTAGTGATATAAATTGAGGTAGTGGTGGATTACCAACCTTACTAGCTAGTTCGTCCCGAACCTGTGCTGCTAGAGACTCATCCTGTTCTAATATAATATCACGTATTTTCATTTACTTTTTCCTGCCAAATATCCTGCAATTGCACCAATCCCTGTTCCTATGTTTTTAGACGTAGGTGTATCTTTAATTCTGCTAGCTATTTTTCTACCTGTTGCTGCTCCTGCTGCAACACCTGCTGCTCTTGCTAATACACTTGGCTTACTAACTGCGTCTTTCTCTGCTGGCGCTATAGTCTTTTGTAATGGAGCAAGTAATTCCGAACCGCGGCCAGTGCCTTTTCCAAGCCGTGTTGTTTCTTGAGCAATTTTCTTTAACGTTGCTTTTTGTTTAGCAGAAGAAGCACGATCCCATCCAGTTATTTCTCTACGCCAGCTTTTGTATCTCGAGTCTGTTATGCGTAATTGTGATTCTAATCGTTGCATAAACGTGTGTGCATAACCAGGACCTGCATCTTGGTTAGACACACTTCGCATAAACATAATATGGCGCTTGTCAGCGAACTGTAATTTATCTAGGAACTGCTTGCTATTAACTGGATCACGCAAGTTAGCGTAATCGTTGTTGGGGTGCATTACCTGGTAAGCCAACATATAGATGTCAGTGGCTTGTGTTCTGAATAAAGCATACCCACCATGCTGCGCTGTTTTCTTAGCATAGTCTTGTGCTGTTGGGCGTAACGCAGCTATCTCTGACATAAGATATACACTTAAAGTATTAAGATACAACATGTTAGCAATATCTGCTCCAGCGAAAGAACCAAAATTACGACTACTGCGAAATAGACGAGCCTCGGATAACTCTTGATTGATTAGCTGGAATTCCATTATGTGTTTGGATCTGCTTCTAGTTCTGCTTTTAAATGTTCTGCTTGATCTTGCGGCAATGCTGCTAGTATAGTTTCTAAGCTACCTAGGTCCTTTGCTGTTGCATTAGGATTAAGTAAGTACGATGCAATTTCGTCTAAATTAGTTGATAGTAATTCAGCCTTCTTACCGTTTTCGTCGCGCTTGAACAAGCCTTGAAATCCGCTCCACATCATGCCTTTGCTGTTAGCAAGTTTGCTCATTGCTATCATTTTGTGCTTGCCTTTATATTGGCTATCTGCTGGGATAGTATGCTTGTGGTAACCTGCAACTTGCTCTGCATTTGGTACTACCATGATGTCTGCTTGGTGTGCTTCGTTGCCTATTGGCACTCTTACGTGTACACTTATGCCGCTTTGGTTTGTGTCATACCCTGCTTGATCATACAATGCACGAAGTGCTTTGCGAATAGACTTAGCATCGTTAATGTTAAAGTATTGTGCTAGCGTATCTTGATCAACAATAATATCAATGTCGCCACTTACTTTACCTGGTGTTGGTGTAGCGCCTGACCCGATTTGTATTGAGCGAGTGCCTGTTGGCTTTAATACACCGTCAAGTATTTTCATAATACCGGGAATGTGCTTGTGGTCAAAGGGAGTAACATCAGGAAAAGCGTTACCACCTTCATTAATTACATTGCCTTGCTTCTGAAATAATTCAATTAGTTTCATACTAACTTTGTTCCTGTTAACACTTTAACCAACTGATCTTTTTGTTCTGGGCTTAAATTCTTAATACCATCGATAACATTAGACGGTATCTTAGTTGCTTTTTCTTTATTCTGAAAGCTGTGTTGTTGCGCTATGTCTAGAAATATATGTTCTACTTGCGACTTGCTTAACTTGATATCCTCAGGATCAACTGCATCACTGGCGCCCTGTGCCACGTAGTCTTCGAGTGCTGCATCAAGTAGAGCACTGTTAACGTTATACTGTGCTAGAAAATTCTTAATAGTTCGAGGAGTGTTGCTTTTTATGCCGCTGCGGCCAGCTTGCTTATAATAATAGTCTAGTAACTGTATTGCTGCTGCTTTAGCTTCTTGTTTTCCTTTAGCTTTTTGCTTTGTTCCCCGGTGAGGAATCTTTGCTGCTACCGCATCCAATGCGCGGCCGCCTATGCCAAGCGGTGACTCAGATAAAATAGTGTCGTCTATATCACTTAGTTTCATTTTTCTGGGACTCCTTAATTGTTTTTTTGATACCTCGATTAAACTTAGAACCGTCCTTGCTACGTATGCTATTGATAAGCCTATTTGTGAGGTCTTTTGCGGTATCAGGATCGTAATTTTTTTCGATTTGTTCTATTAAATGGATCGCACTATTAATAACGTGCTCGCCTCGATTCTCAACTAGATGATTTTTATCTCTAGACACAGATATCTGGTTAAGTTCTTCCATTATGCTTTTACTTTTGCGCACAACATAACTCCTAAGTAGCTATAATTTTATATAACTATTTATCACTTTCTATCTTTAAGAAAGTCCCGGAGTTGTAGGCTATTCGACACTGCATCTTGAGCATCAGGCTCGTCTGCACTAATAGTTTTGCTGCGTTTTAGTGAATCTACAAGCGAACTTGCTGTTACTGTTTGTGAATCTTCAGCACCATCTTCTAGGTCTTCTATACGCAAGGAGTCAACATCAAACTTTAAATCAACTTTGCTACCTACGCCTGCGCTACTCCTAGTCTTCATAAGCTGTACCTGGAATCGTCCCCGTTCACGCATAGCATTACTACTAAAGATGCCAACAACGTTGTCTGCTGTATTAATTTTACTTATGCCTCCAGCAATGTGACTATGATCATATTCAACTTCCTCTACTGCACTTCGTCCCAACTGCGATGCTGTAGCATGTAATATATTGCGCTCCATTGCTAAGTTACGTAATTCTTCACTGACGTACTTATCTTTAACAAAAAGATTTTCTGCAGATATTCTAGCACTAATAGGCATCATTAAGTCTAAGTAATCTACTAGCAAAGCATCTACTTTAATACCACTTTGTATTTCGTATTCTCTTAAGAATACCCTAATATCGTTTGCTGTTGCTCCACTGTTCATATACTTAATGCGGTAGGATCCTTTGCTGCTTTTTCCTTTCATACGAACTTTTAAATCAACATCATCGATATTTTTTAGGATATCTTTTGTACTGTATTTTGATACCATGCTATCTAGTCGCATACTAATTAGCTGTTCGCTTAATTCTAATGTAATGTATACAACATTTAATCCCTCTAGTGCCCAGTTAACTCCTAGGTTTTGTAAAAACAAACTTTTACCACCGCCACTGGGCGCTGCAAAGATTGTTATTTCCCCTCGGTTTAAACCGCCATACAATTTAAAATCTAGGTCACGCCAGCCAGTCTTAACTGCGCCAGCTTGCTGCTTGATCCATTCTAACCGTTCTTTTGGGTTTGCAAAGTAGTCTAGTCCTAGGTCCTTAACTAATCCTATCTGAACTGCTGCTTTTATTTTTTCTTCTACTGCTCCGTAGTTCTGTTTTTCTAGGTCATCTGTGCTTTCAATGATTGCTTTCTCTAATGCTTTATGTCTACAAAAAGTTTCAAACTCGTCTAGGAACCAATCTTGATGTTCGGGTGTTACATTCTTTATAAGCTCTAAGTCTAACCTACCCACTGCATTTATTTGCTCTATGGTGGGAATAGAGTTATGCTTTTCACAATGTGATGTTAGTAGATCTACTGTTGGTTTGAATTTGCGATTAAAATATTCTGAGTCAACAATGTTCAAACACCGACTAAACAAATCAGGATCACTAATTAAAAATTGCAAGAACAGTGTTTGTATTTCGTCTGTGTATTCTTTTATTTCACTCATTAAGTAGCCTCGACATTACTTCTATTTTTGTTTTATTATTTGTTGCATTACTAATTATGCTTGCTAATGTAGCGACACGGCCATATGTGGCTGCTGCTTGGTTAGCATCTTTTATATTATTTTCCCAGGGTGGGAAACTTACTTCCCAGTCTAGTACTATTGCTTGATTAATTAATTCAGCACCAGACTTTTCTAAATCTGGTGCAAGTATTATTCTTTTGCCTAACTTAGATATCAACAATGCTTGCTCAGGTGTAATTGTATTTCCTAGTACTGCAACACCGTCTATACTCAGAGCATCAAGCACTCCTTCAGTTACAACCACTATGTCTCGTTCTGTTTCTACAAACTTATCCATGTTAAACACAAAGCCGTTTGGTAGATTAACATGAAAATACTTAGGAGTGCTTTTGTCTGGAGGAGCTATATGTCTGCCAGTCCACCCTACTATTACACCGTTTACAATGAATGGTATTATTAATCTGCGCTTATTGAATGTATCCGGAAAATGATAAAACGGATATAGCCCGTATACTCCTCGCTGCTTACAGTACTGCACTAATTCATGATCATCATCTAAGTCAGCTAGTTTAATAGCGTTGTCGGGTAAATCTTGTGGCTCAAACTTAGTATGGGCGTAAGTAAAATCACTAAAATCGTTTTCTTCTTCGAACAGGTCTTGGTATTTTAGTAGATCGAGTTTCACCTTATGTATTTCAGGAAGCTCTGCGCCTAGGGCCAAGGCAAGTTGCGAGTACTTTTTTCCTAAATAAGAAGTAGCATTCCAGCCCGTACGGAAATTACAATTAAAACAATGATAGCTAATTTTAGCACCATTGGTTATTAGTCCACCGCGTTTCCTGTTATCACTACATATAGGACAGTCAAACGTAATCCATCCCTTCGGAGAGCGTGTAGTACGTAAAGGTAGGTGATCTAGTATTAGTTCGTGTACCGAACTTATTATTTTATCCATTGATATATTATAGCACGAGAGGTACTACAAGTCAAGTTAATTGCGAAGTTTTACTGCCGAAATTCCTGGGCCAGATATATCGTCTTGATCAACAATAAACACTACGCGAACCCAATTGCAATTAGCTTGGAAAGTTCTAACTACGTCACCAGTGGTAGCAGTATCAGTTAAGTCGATAGTTGATACCGTATACCAATCTGTACTATTATGATCTTGGTCTGGCACACTTTCTAATCCGCTAGCTTGCACATTAATTATACCGGCATACCCTAGCAGTGATATGTGTATAGTATGCTGCGCATTTATAAAATTCCTACACAAGTTACCTGTCATTGCTGGTGTTACTCCAACAAGTTCAAGTCCTTGTGAGGTAATAACTATATCTGATACTAATACTGTTTGCGTTTCAATTGGTTCTAATCCAACTTGGTCTGTTATCTCAATATCAAAACGAACATTGTTGTCTTGATCTTTGTATAGGGCTAAACTGTTGACGTTGTCATCTTTGCGTGATATATAGATGTGGTAACGTCCGGGTGTAATATTAGCTAAGTCTGCTTCAGTTAAAGTTAACTTTGCTTTACCTAGATCAAGAGTGTGGTCCAACTGCCTTGAAAGAATACGCTTTTTGGTGCTAGGATCTATTAGGTTTGCATACAGCTCATAAGCAAACATGTTTTGCAGCTTGCGGTCTCTGTCCTTAACTGTAAACAGAATTTCGTTAGTTAATCCTCGGTGCGCTTTTAAGTTTCTATTATTCATAGGTCTGTTGTCCACATATATACAATCTCTAGTAATAACTAATTCTCGTTCTTCCTCATACCAGTATAGTCTATTATCGTTATTGCTCATATTAGTATTTATCAAAAGGATAAATATCATTACAAATGAATAATGAATATTTAAATCTAGAGTTCCTAACAGGAATACAGTACGCATCAAAAGAATACGTGGGGATAGTTGTCAACCAGGATAACTATATACTCACATTTTACGATGTAGATGCTATACCTACTGTACAACTAAAACAGGAATTTTTGGAGCTCGGTGAATTGTGGTGGTGGGAAAGTAATAGACAGTTGCCTGTTGATGTATTTCTCCATCATGAGATGCAACTATTTAGACCTTATATCAAAACTTTCTCGATGAAGGATGTTGAAATTTTATTTGGCCCAGTGACAAGTTTACAGAACTTGTTAAAGAAAAGAATAAAAAGAAGAAGTATACAGTTAGTTCGTAGGACTGATTAGTCTTCGCACAACAAATTTAGTTGAACAACGATTGCTGTTGCGAATGCGACAGCGTGAGCTTTCTTAAAATAGTAACTACCGTCTGCGGGTTTTTCCCAAACTGTTTCGGATATTTCTTGCCAGGATTTGCCTTGCAAATGTCTTTTCGCTGGACGTATTATAGCAAGTAAGTATGCTAATTCTAGTATAGACTTAGGCTTGTAGCTAGCAACCAAGTCTGCATAATTAGAAATATGATACAAGTGCTTTACAATGTCTTCGTGCTCTAGTAACTCCCACATAGGTTCAGTGTTAGCTAGCTTTGCTAAGTGTTCCATATCTCGGACTTCACTATATACACTGTTATTAAGAAAGTCCACTTTAAAGTAGCCCAAGTCGGCAGCTTCCTTATGATCAATCGCAGCTATATCCTCAAGGGCAAATTTAGGTAATGCTTGAAAATATACACCAGTGTTGTGTTTGGTGTAGACACCGTCTTTTTTGACTGAGCCGACCACATGCGGGAGTTTTTTTAAAAAAGCATCCCGATCTTTCATGTCTATGTCAACGTCAAAATCAATTTTCATTAAATTATTCCGGTGCTTCGCCAGCATCCAGGATGTCTGTGTCTAGAATTTCTTTGCGAGTATCCACAATTTCTTCGCTAAGATAGTCGCCTGTTTCTATTTTTGCTACTGTGTTTTCTAGTAGACTAATCATACTTTTAGCAGAGTCTGTAGACATATTAAGATGCATGTCGCCTTCACTAGTGAATATCTTGAATGCAACTACGTCTCCGATATTTCCTATATCAACGCTGTCTATTCTAATTTTTTTATTATCAAACATGTTATTAGTCCTTTTGTGTACCGAAGTGTTCTTCTAGTTCCGCAATGGTCCTAGATAAACGGGTTGCTTCAGTTGATGTCATTTCGATTGCACAATCAAGTTTATGCTGCACTAAGTTCTGCACTATACCGCTAACAATAGCTTCGTTATCTTCTAGTTGTTTTATACGAGCATCACGAGTTTCTATCCCCATGTAAAGTGCTTCTCGACTCCATTCGCTGTAATCGTTTGCCATAAGTGTCTCCTTATTTTATTATTTATAGTTCCGATGCAGTTTGATCCCTAGAAGAATGGGCCAGAAGCAACATGCCCCAGCCCACATCAACAAATAATACCACTTGTCATTAAACAGATCTTGCCCGTTATAGAACGTATACGAGGCACATAAGATATAAAAAAACAGCAACACAATCATTATGTTGCTGCCTTATAATCTTTAAAGATTAATGCTTCCAATATCTTGTCTCGCTTGCCTTAGATAAGGTTCCTATATCTTTTTTGTACTCAAGAATCACTTCGTCAAGCCGGAATACTTCTGCTCGTAGTCGGTCCATAGCGCACATTAAACATGATCCCGACGTATACCTAGCATGAGCATTTGGATTTTCACACTGATCTTCCCTATACATTACAAGCTCCTCCGATCAGCATTGCTGCGTATTGCTCGGCGGTACGTTGTAGCATTAGAGCGGACTATTTCTTTGTTCATAAACGCCCGTTCTTCTTGCTTACGCTCGTGTTCTGCAAAGGCGTTCTTCATGTTACGCTCAACTGTAGACATATCCAATTTGGACCAATTAACATCGCTTATTGCTTTGTTGACCTGCTCCCATGACCTCGGGGTAGCCTTAACAGCCTTACGCTCAGCTGCTTCGTTAAGCTGTTTGTGGTATTTGGCGATGCGCATAGTGCCCTTCTTGTTGCGCTTGGTCCAGCGCTCTACTTGCCAATCCAGCAAGGCACCGCGCTTGAGGAATGTTTTGGCTGTGATGCAGCCCGAATGGGCATCAGCGCCTGTGAAACCAATGCCATTATCAACGTTGGTCGTACTAGCAGCCTTCTCGTCTGCTGTTTGATTATTGAAGATAACAACCAAGGCGCGACCAACAAACTGAGCAACTTGCTCTGGAGTCTTGGTTGTACAATAGTTCTCGATATATTCTTTAGTTACGATAGCCATGTTACGCTGCCTCCTGTGCGCGTCGGTATGCTTCTACTGCTTCGCATCCTTCGCTGTAGCTAACCCATACATCGTCGATCATGTACTCGACGCCCTGGGGCTGCAAATTACCATCTTCCATGGCCAGTGTCCTGCGCGAGGCTTGAACAGGCTCATTACAACCGCCAACCTCAGTCTTGCGGAAGATGCCGGTAGCAATGTCATCGCAGACATAAGGCTGGTCCCAGTGCTCGTGGTTGGGCTTGTAGTCGACATCGTCAACTAGTTCTAAACCAACGATGTACTCCTCGAAGTAGTCATCGACTTTATGAATGGTGTTGCGGATGGTATCCCAAAACTGGGTATCCAGGCTTTGAGCAATCGAGACGTTATTGATAACGTAGGTGGAGCCGCCCTTGCACTTCCAGTGCTGTGGGCACTCACCAGTACCGTCCCAATCATGGGCGCCATAGTTCTCGCGGTGTTGCGTCTCAACTACTATCTTCATGTTCTTTACTCCGTTATTTAACCTACATGTATATAATAACACCATAACGGTATGTGTCAACCATGTAAGTTATTGATTTTATTGGAGTTTTAAAATAATTTAGGGTAAAATCGCCAGATTTTGTAAGTCATTGATTTTATTGGATATTTTTTTCCTTATAAATCAATGACTTACGTTATTCCTTGCGATTTTCGCACAATAGGCACCTAATACCAGTCCCGTCCCTATAATCATCGCATATATGTTCATAAGGGCCATAATGTACCAGTAAGTCCTTACAGTTGTTAGGGTCTTTTAGTGCGTTCAAGTTAACTGGGGTATAGCGTACATTTTCGCAAGACACATTGATATAGTTGGTGTCAGGGACAGTTTTGACATGCACGTGGCCATGTACGTTTACCTTGCCATATAACTCGCGCGGGTGCATAGGAGGATGGGTTAACCAAAACCCCGATGCTGTCATCATGCTACCAAACTTGCTAACCATATTGTCCTTGACAATTTTACGCAGTACTTCTTGACGTTCTTTTGTATCAGTGTCGTGGTTGCCTGGAATAAAATGCACTGCTTGGCATCTTTTGTTTATTGCAATTAAATTAACTAGTGCTGCCTCATCAAAGAAACAGTCACCTAATAGCCATAATATGTCGCGCTTGCCCACAGTGCGCAAGATGTTGTCCATGATAAATCCGTCATGCTCTTCGATACTCGTAAATTTAGTACGATAATGACGAATGTTTTGATGCCCCCAATGGGTATCTGAAATGGCGTAAGTATTACTCATTATGATATATTACCCTATACATGTACTGCTATTATATAACAGTACGTGTATTAAGTCAAGTGTTTTACAGGGAAGTTGGTATAACTTTTGTGCTAAAGGTAATATCTGCGCTTTTTGCTGCTTTAAGCATATCAATCAATAGCTTGTGCTTCTCTTGTGGAAGTGCTTTGCAAGAATGCAGTGATTCTTCAATGATCTGACGGTTTGTTTGCCCTTCAACGAACTTGTAGTTAGTAGTCTCAGCAATAAGTGTTGCTAGCTTACGCTGCTTCTTAACCTCTGCTTCAGTAAGCTGGGTCTTTGGTTCTGGACGTGGTGCTGCTTTACTTGCTTTAACAACAACTTGTTCTACTTTAACGCTTTCACGAACTTTAGTTTCCTTTGGCTTAGTAGTAATGTGTACGTTTGGCTCCAGTGTAATAGTGTCTTCGAAAGGAATATATACTTTATCCTCAATTATAACTTCTAGACGTACAGGATATTCACCTGCTTCAAATATGTTATCTAGCTCGCCGACATCAACTTCAATGCCGTCTCCAACTGGGCGGCAAGGGAAAGTAATAGAATACTTTTCACCTTCGATAACAAACCGTGTAATAGGTCTGCTTTCTGCACCTGTGATGGCCACACCAAATTCTAATTTAGTTGACTCGTCTAGTTTCAGCTTAGCAATACTCATTTCTTATAAACCTCAATGTTAGGATCTTCATTTTCCTTTTCTATAACACTATATACTGTTACACTTGGGTCTTCTGGAAGAGGTTTGCCTATTAGTTTGGCTGTTACGCTAGCTGCAATATGGCTAACTACTCTTTCATATTCCCAAACACGAGTCTTATACATAACTCGCATTGTTACTTTATATTTATCTTTTTCAGGTCGACCGCGTGTCCGTACCGCGCCTCCCGCTGTACCAGGGCCTCCGCGTGGTAGTTTCTCTATTATTACTTCAAGTTTGAAGTGGCCTAGGTTAGCCACGCTACGAGTGGTGACTAATCCAGGATAGAGTCCGTGTGTCGCAAAATTTTTGTGATCAAACGCCATGTTAGTTTCTTGTTACTATTGTTCTAGTGTTGTTGGTGTCAATAGTCTGGCTAATGTTGCCTGCGTCTCGTGCAGTCTCAGTTACAACTAGTGGCTTGGTTGGATCTAGACCTAGTAACTCATACATCTCTAACAACATAGTAGCTTGTGTAGGTGTTAAACCTCCTCCACTCGACGAAATAATATTTTCGATGTTAATAATATTTGAATTAATACTATCTATTTCTTGCGATAGTACAGTAATATTCGAATCTATGTTAGTTACATCACCTGCTACTAATGATAATTCTGAACTAATACTATTAACGGTAGTCTCTATATCATTGACATTGGTGTCAATCGTGCTGACTGTATTGTTGATATTATCGACAGTATTATCTACTATAATTAAGTTACTATCTATTCCTTGTACAATAATATTAGTGTCTACGGTTGTTGTGCTAATATTTGCTAACTGAGTACTGTTTTGTTCTATCTCTTGTCTAATTTCTACGGCTGTAGGCGCATTAACTATAATGTTCGCGTTACTCAAGTCAACATTGCTTAGGTCTTGTATAGTAAGGTCTGTGACGGTAGCTGTTGTATCAACTACTGTTCCAGCACTGCTATCAGTAAGTAACACTGTTCCTCGAACACTTGCTGTGCCACCAACATCAGTATTATCTAAAAATATTTTGCCTGCAATAAATTCAAATGTAGCGGACGAATTTCCTGTTAAATTTTGAACTCGTAATCCCCCAGAATATGATCGTATAGAAACATCGTTGTCTCCGTTGAATACAATAAACGGTGTTTCGTTACCACTCTTTAGAGAGTAACTGTTTGTAGATACAAAAGATGCATTTGGAGCTAATAGTATATTGCCAGCATATCCAGTGAATCTAACGTCTCCAGCTATATTACTTACATCAATCAACTTTACTTGATCTGCGTGAATGTTGTAACCGTTTACCTCCCCTTCTAACGACATATTAATAAACGTAGCATCTGTTAGTGTAGAATTTGCCAATAGAGTTACTTTTTGTTCACTGCTGTCTGCGGTAATTTGATAGTAGCTTACGTCAGTGTCAATAGTCAAATCGCCTCTAATTAAGCGTATGTCACTAATGTTGTATTCTTCCGCTAGTATAATTGCATCGTTTATATTGTTAACTGGTTTTGCTCTTGTTCCGAATGGAAAAACAGATCCCGAAAATTCTAGAGTAGTGTCAACTATTATAGTGCCGGAATAGTCAAGTGATTTTTGTAGTTCTGCTGTTACCTCGATTGTTGTTACCAGGTTACTAACTGTTGCAGGGTAAAAAGGTAGTAAGTCGTCCCTTTCTAATATACCGACTGGGTCGAACCAGTACGCAGTATCAAAATCGTCTGACAACAATACTCCGTTGACTCTAGTTTGATTAAAGTCAATTACTAATTTCCAGTCATTAATTAAGAAGTAAATTTCACCAGCTCGTTGTCCAGGGCCTGTGGGGTCACCACCAATTGGTCTAATTGCTGGCGGCGCTTGTCCAGTATAGTCAGATAATTGTATCCATTCTTTCCAGTTAGAATAGATATCTATTTTGATATCTATGTCGGTTACTCCGTCGTTAACAACAATTAGTCGTTGAAGGGGGTCAAAACTTACTTTCTGGTTAAGTTCCCAAAGCTCAAAAAATCCGAAGCCTAATGCAAGCATTCATTATCCTTGCTGGTGTATGGTCGATGTTACACATACCGTAGAATTGCCATTTGTAGTTAACCGTTCTGCTGTTATTGCTAATACGTCAGTCTCAGCTATATTGTAGTGTCTTGTGTAACCTTGTGTGCCTTGGTCAAGTAATAATGATAATTGATGAACTAGAGCATGACCGACGCCAACCACTGTACTAAAAATTACTGAACCACCACTAAGTGTAGTATTACTGTTAGTGTCCCATTCAACACCCAGTGCTGAATTTGGATAAGTAGCATTTACTAAGGTGGGGTTGTGATACACCCTTATTATCATTGCATCTGTTGAGCTTACTATACTTAGGTCTTTGGGTAAGTAGACATCTCTATTTGGTATTCCGTTCCAGGTTTGGCTTGGTCGAGCAGCCCAGATATATGTTTCGTCGCTAGTATTAATTACACGTTGTCCAATAATAGACAACGGCTTAAAAATTTGTTCGGGGTATCCTTCGTTTAATACTGCCGCACAATGTATCCTAAAATCACTGGTGCCTATTGCAGGTCCTACATTTTCGATACGAGCACGGACTGGTAGTTTTGATTTGGCCATGTACGGTGCATTAAGAGTACCGTAGTTAGATATCGTATGTAGCACAATAGCTTTGCCATCAATGTATGTTCCAAATTCTATTGCTCCAGCACTAAGATATTGATACCTAACCCAGAAAATATTTAATTTACTAAAGTCTAAAAGGGCACCACTTCTATTATTGTCGCCTCCTAAACCGTTTAATCTGTCGCCGTTCCAGCTATCTTGTTCTATGCGTGTTTCAGTTGCAGTTGTTGAGTCTCTTACTACCACATTCATCAGTCCGTCAGTAGATTCAAAAAATAATCCGTCGTCGTCGTCGAAAATACCGACTTGTCTGGTTACGTTTATTTTGCCTGGATCATCGGCAGAAACAACAAATAAACTTAGCATACCGCTTCCTGGTTTGTAAGCAAAGTGTTTATGTGACCCTATTTCCGCTGAATGTCCAGTTCCGGCACTAGTACTCATATTGTAACTCAACGAAGATGAGTCAAATGCTACATTTGCTGTGCCAGTTGTATTTGTGTTTACTATCGATGCAATTGAAACTGGTCCATCATAAAATTTGTAAGCACCTAATAATCCTGAATTGGCGGTCATCAATGCACCGAATGCATTGAAATCAGGCATACCAGAAGGAAATTCAACCCAAGCAGCACCATCCGTACTTACTGTTTGAGCAAGATTTGGATCTGTTCGGTCGCCTACATTAATAACCTGGGTATGAAAATCTGTGGCGCCGTCATTATAGACATTAGTGGTAACACGTTTACCTGCGCCGTCCGACGGGATCCTTACATTATCAACCATAAAACCTTTCCTTTATCGTACATACTTATATTATACTATTTATCGATAACGGTAGAATCAATTAAACAGATTGGTTATGGGTTGCTGTAGTTTCGATCAAACTGTTGCGACACAGGGATAGATTGGTTTGTGCTACTCAATGTTAGGTTTTCGATACGCAAATTAACCCAGGTGTTGGCATGTATTTGCGCAAATACAGAAATATCAGCACTATAAACATAAACGTATGAGAACGTATTGTCGTCTGTTGAACCTGAAACAGTCACACCAGTCGTTGTACCAGTCCCTACACCACCCGTCATGGTTTCTAC
>Ga0070747_1000001_pt1 | contig 107060 bp, 95 predicted proteins | sample VirMetDEL_Mar_31_FD_77321 | JGI IMG/M metagenome (GOLD analysis project Ga0070747, IMG submission 77321) | Aqueous microbial communities from the Delaware River and Bay under freshwater to marine salinity gradient to study organic matter... | ecosystem: Environmental > Aquatic > Marine >... | reverse complement strand
CCTACGTATAATGTTAGCCTTGGTACCTTTTCTAGGCATCCATTTTGCACATAGTCCGTCTTCATTCTCTAATGCTGTCTTAACTAAATCTAGTGCGGAATCCCAACAATTCTGGGTACCTACTAGAGTTAACACATCATCCCATCTACCGTATTCACTAATTAAGTGAATGTTTTTATGTAGTACTTCTCTGTGGTTTTCACATAACCATAATAAACAATCTCTGAAGATTTGTCTCTCACCAGCTCCACCACGGACATCACGTGCCCAAAAAATAATTCTAATTGTTGTGAGAGGGTCTTCATTAAAAGCCTTCGAAACCTTGGCGAAAAGTTTCTCTGTACTCGCACCACGCATCGCCCCTATTTGAAAAAATAAGTTAACACAGTGATTAAGTGAGGATGAGTTTGTGGTCATCCCGTTTTCAGTCGTTGTGTCTTTTTGTTGTATGGCGTTGATTAAGTTCATTACGGTTATTTCTTTAAATTGTTCTTTAATTATATATTAATAAATTGGTTGTGTCAAGCCCCTATAAGGAATTTTTTTACTACTTATCTGTTTTTTCTACACTTGATTCGTCTATAACATCAGATGGTATAGGTGTTTGAGTAAAATACTTTTCTAGAGTTTCTAGCCTTTCATCTGCTGAAGCTAACAATTTAATTGATTCGTTACAATTCCCCCAGTAATCTTTGGTTGAATGGTCACCTATACCTGCTGGATGATTCGTTAATAAGTGAAGACTAGCTAATGCTTTTGCTTTATCTGCTTCTGCTTCTGCTTTTAAAAATGTGTATACTTGTAAATTCATAATATTAATTTTTGTTTTTTTGTTTTTCCTCCCATCTTTCTTTTCTAGATGGTTTTACGTCCTTCATTTTTTTTGTTTTTGAAGGGGTTGCGGATTCGTTTATTTTTCTACCAAATTTTACTAAGTGTGTTAATCTTTTAATCTCTTTTTTAGATTCACCCTTAATTGGTAGTCTTTCTAGTTTTTGTTGCGGTGTTAGACTATTATAGTATTCTTGTCTAAGTTCAGCTTCTTTTCTTCTTTCAGTTCTACTGGTTTGTCCGTGTTTTCTTAATTTTGCCATAATTGATTTAATTTTTAGAGCGGGTGGGTGAAATGAATCACCATCTACCTACTGGAATGTATGCCGCTTTTCATTAAGCTACACCCGCATGTCTTTTTAATTCAATATAAATGTATAATAAATTTTATGATTAGACAAGAAAATTTTTGGTTTTTTTTAATTTAGTTTTCTAGAGCTTTTTCTGCGTCTACTTCAGTCGCATATTCTCCTCTATCATCTAGGTACCCTACGACAAATTTATCGTCTTTACACCCATTAGTCCCATAACTTTTAAATTCGGAACCAACAATAAATGGCTTTCCACACCAAACATTTTCCATAATTGGTAGTGGTACTACCAAACTATTATCTCCAGTAACATTTAAAGCTGTAATATCTAAATTTGCTATACATTCTGGAAGTGATTTAAGGTTTGGGTTTTCTGGTATAGAGACAAAGTCTAGACTCTTACATTGACAAACTTCTACCGGCAGTTCTTTTAGTATTCCGGAAATGTGCAATACCTTAAGTTGTTTAAATCTACCTATAGATGACGGGACTTCAAATCCTTTTAGTATACTACTATCAGCTTTAACCGAACCGTATCCACCACCTGTTTTTATTGTAATGTCTAAGTGTTCTAGGTTATCAGGTAATGTATTAAAAAATTCTTCAAAACCATATAAAGCAACAAATTTTCCAAGTGCGTCACCTTGTGGGTATTTAAGTGACACATGATTAGTCATTTTATCATTTTCTGTCATGAATTTTTCTTTAAAATAATCTTTAAGTTCAGACATAGGTCCTGATAACATTTCCACTATATCAACACTTCTATCATCTATATCCATAAAACTATTAGTCTCAAAATGGAATTGGTATCTATTTTTTGGTAATCCTGTTTGTTTGTGGTTTTCTACTCCGGAACCTCTTGGTTTTGCTACTTCTGTATCTGTTTTATCTAATATTACATATAACGGTCCTTTAGGTATATATGTGTTTTCGTAATAAGTTAGTCCTGGTGCGGATGTACACCACTGTGTCTCTTTATTTTGACCACCATAATAACAAGCAGCTTCTTTACCTAATGGGTTTTTCTGTTCTATCTTTATTATTTCCCATTTATTACCATCAAAAACTTTAGTTGAGCCTGGGTGTACTTCTAACTCTCTTCTTTCTGCTTTTGACATAGTTAATTCATCTTTACTAATATCGTAGTCTTTTATTTCATCGAATAATGCGTCAGTACTTTTAATCTTATTTATATCTTTTTCACCTTTATATTTTTTCATTGTTTTAAGGCGGTCTAACATTAGTAAATTATCTGTTACTTTATATAAATCTTCAAAAAATTGTTTTTGTAATGATTCTAATTTAACCCCCCAATCTGGACTACCGTAAGCATAAAATTTATCTGTTTCTTGTTGCAACCCCATAAATTGTTTTATAATCCATTGTGTGTATTTACCCACTTTTTCAATATCACCACTATCCACATCAACATCTTCACCTGGTTTGGTTGTTGGGTCTGCTAACATAATAGCTTTAAGTTGTTCTATACTCATTAAAGCTTTTTTACCTTTTTTCTTTGGTTTGGTGTACTTCGTCATGAATATGTCGTAACGTGAACTTTCTATTATTAGTTCTGATAGTACATCTCTGAAATTAAATGTCATGTTGTTAGAGTGTTTTTATATAAATATACTACAATTATAAAGAATTTATAAAGATTTTATATAGTCTATTATATCCATTAAAGCATTTACATCTTTTTCACAATATTTTTTTATTTCTGAAATATTATTGTCTTCGTAATAACTTCTGTGAATGTTAGTCCCATCTACTTTTCCTTCTTTTGGTGTCTCTAAACCTAGTACACTACAAACTAGGTGTAAAGCTGATAACCCTTTATATGAACCGAAGTTCCAAACTTCTTTGGTGTCCAAAGCTTTTATTTCCCATGGTTTAGTATTGTGTGAAGGCATAATGGGAGATGGTTTAACTTTATTTATTAACATCCTTTTACCAAGGTAAGGTAAATCAAATGTTTTAATGTTATGACCACATAATAAAAATCCCAAATTATTTATCCTATTCAACAAGGTTACGGTTTCAGTTAATATGTCTTTTTCACTACCTTTTACAAATGATTGTATTTTTCTCTCTTTATTAGTTATAAATCCAGCACTTACACATACAACTCTACCAAACTCTGGTAATAAACCAGAATATTTTTTAAATAATTCACCACTAGACATTCTTTCGTCTTCTGGGTAATGTCTTCTAAAATAAGAGTCACCCATTTTATCCCATAGATTAGACAATGCGAAATTATTATCTTTTAATTCTTCTAGTGTTGCATAAGAACCACAAGTTTCAATATCTATAAATAATAATTTATTAGGTTGTATTTGGTCTATCATACCACAAAGATAATGAAAAATTATTTAATAATAAAATCTAAACTAATCTTTTTTATCTTTTTCTTCTGGAAAAGGAATTTTTAGATTTGTAACTTCATCGGATAAGTCATCCACATCAATCGTTCTTCTACCACCCACAGGCCCGTCTTTAGGAGTGGAACTAATTACTATAGTATTTTCTATTGGGTCATAGTTTTCTAAGTATATCATCTTTTTATTTTGTTTGAGTACCCATCTTTCACCTCTCCAACTAGCTAATTTCTCAAATTTTAAATCTTTTAATATTTGTTTTAGAGTTTCTTTATTTTGTTTTATATCTTTATAATTATCTTCAAAAGTGTTGTCAAGATTATCTATTATTTCGCCCATTCTTACATTTATTTCTTTTAAAGCCAACTCATCCATATCCCAAGCATCATACCAGGTATCTGATAAATTATATGATATAGCGTTTATATCCCACTCTCTCAATTCACTAAAATTTTTTAAACCTAAACTACCAATTAGTTGTAGTAACTGTGAATAACTTAAACTAGTTTCATACATTATTTGACTCCTACCGTAGTGATGGTTCTGTTCAAATGGGTATGTTATTTCATCCTGTATTTCATTTTGTACAGATTGTTTTCTACTTCTATATACTGAGCATCCAATAATTTCTAGTATGTCCCAACTATCCCTTTCCCAATCTTCTGGGAAAAAAGTCTCTAAAAAAAGGTTGTAAACCCCTTCTCCATAACCATCGAATGGGGTTGTTATTCCTTCCTTTTCAATAAAATCCGGTTCGTACTTTTTAATAAACTCTTCAAATTTATTATTAGTTTTGTCTGAAAAATGGCTATCTATATATGTAAGTTCTTCTGAATCCATTTCCTCGCAGTCATCATAGTCGTTCATAGCACTATCGAATGCCCAATCTGAGTCTTCATCTACAGTCAAATAGTTTGCCTTATATAATTCAGGTGATGTGTATAAAGTAATACCATCATCATTAAATTCTACTTCCTCATAATCATTACAATCACTACCAATACAATCACCACCATCATACTCCTCCACTTTATCACCTAAAAAATTAATTAGTTTATCAGTTAATTTACGTTTCTGTTCTGAATCTTTTTTACTATTAATTATATCATATACAGTTTTAGCGAATTGGTTTTTATTCGCATAGTCTACAAGTTCTTCTTCTGTATAAGGCATATTAAATTTTATCCTTTGTTTTGGTGTGTACTTTAACTTTAGTAAGTCGGCGATTTCTTTTTTGTGTGCAAGTACTTGGTGGGGTGTATGGTGGTTCCAACCCCCCTCATTAAATAACTTGTAAGTTCCACTATATAGGGTGGGCATTTTTGACCCAGTATCTAAGATAATATAACTTTTATCTTTAGTTAATAATATGTAGGGAAATCCTTGGGAACCTTTTATTTGGTTTATAGTATGTTCTTGTTCTAACCAAGGAACTAGTTCTTTTATGGCTCCAAAATTAAGTGGTAATATTAATTTTCCGTCTTTACCATCATATAGTACTTTATGGTTTTTTATTTCTGTAAGTTTATTCATATAACATAGTATTATACTATAAATATTAAGAATTAAATGTTATACTCAGTATAAGCGGATAATCTATTATGTTTAACTTTCATTAAAGTGGAACATTTTTCATACTCTTCATAAATTTCAAAGTATTTTATTAATTTGTCTATGGTTTTATGTGGTTTATTTGGATTGAAGAACTCTAGGTCTGTAACATCCGTATCATCCTCTACAGATGTAATTATAAACTCATAAGCTAATCTGTACGCTGCATCTTTTTCTGTAAAATCAAACATATTATTAATTACTGCAATTTTTTCTAATCTTATAACTCCAACCACTATCTGAATTTTCGGTTAGCATATTAGCTATTCTTTTAGCTTCTTTTTCTTCTTTTATCTCCCATATTTGTGATAAACCATCTGTTAGTAAAACATAATTTTGTTTACCTGTGGTTTTGTCTTTCATTTCTTTTACAATGTTGTAAGCCATTTTGGTATTCTTTATTAAAACGATTAATATAATATCCTATATTTCCAGGTCCCATTAAGTCATCCCACTTTTTAATAAAATTATTTATTAATCTACGTAAAGCAGGAAAGTGATTTATTTGATTATTTTCATTATTTAATGATTTTATCACAAACTCAACATCTTTTTTAATATTAGGACTTTTCATGCCACAAATATAGTGATTATTTTTGAATTATTCTACTAATTCCGGTTGAGTTTTTAGGGTTTCCATTAGTCTTTTTATGATTTTATATGGGTCTCCGTTACTAGCCGGTCTCCTATCCTCAACATACCCTTTCCAATTGTTTTGTACTGTAGATACTGGTATTCTAACACTGGCACCTCTATCAGATACACCGTAACTAAATTTTTCTATAGATTGTGTTTCGTGTAGCCCAGTTAACCTTTTTTCATTATCACTACCATAATTATTAATATGTTCTTCATGGTAAAAAGATAGTGTGTCACATATACCTTCTATTAAATCTTTACCACCAATCTCTCTCATTTCTTTAGTAGAAAAGTTAACATGCATTCCGGAACCGTTCCAGTCACCTACTACTGGCTTGGGGTGTATGTCTACTGTCACACCATGAGTTTCTGTAATTCTATATAAAAGATACCTACTAACCCATAAATCATCTGAAACTTTTAAAGCCCCTTTACCGAATAGTTGATATTCCCACTGTCCTAACATTACTTCCGCATTTACTCCTGTAATATCTAAACCAATACTCATACAAGCATCTAGATGTTGTTCTACGATTTCTCTACCTACAACTCTATTTGTACCTACACCACAATAATATTTTCCTTGTGGTTCTGGATACCCTTCTTTTGGAAATCCTAGTGGTTTCCCGTCTTTCATTAATACGTACTCTTGTTCAAACCCAAACCACCAACCTTCTCGGTGCCTATGAAAATCATATTCTTCTAATTGCACTCTTTCGTTGGTTCTGTGTGAAACACCTTTTTCATCTAAAACCTCACATAGTGCTAGGTAAGAACCTAATCTTTGTGGGTCTTGATAAACCCTTACAGGCCTTAGAATACAATCTGAATTGTTACCTACAGCTTGTTGTGTGGAACTACCATCAAATGACCACTCTGGTAAATCATCTGGGTTAGGTGTTGTAATAGTACTTTTTAAGGCTACAATTTTAGTTTTACTTCTTAAGGTTTGTTCTGGTTTAGTTCCGTCTAACCAGATGTATTCAATTTTTGTTTTAATTTTTGTCATGCAATTTATTTTTTATTTATTAAAATAGATATTTATTAGTAAGGATATGAAAATAAGATTAAATAATAAAGAAATTAAAGTAGAAATTATGAATACCCCTAATAGTATTTCTACTGGCATGATGGGTAGAGAACAGTTAGATGGTGGAATGTTATTTTTATTTGATGGTGTAGGTGAACGTTCTTTTTGGATGAAAGACTGTTTAATACCTTTGGATATAATTTTTATGGTTGGTGGTGAAGTTAATGAAGTTTATGAAAATTGTCCTCCCTGTGAATCAGAACCTTGTAAACATTACTGGGGTTTAGCGGACAAAGTATTAGAATTAAATGGTGGGACGTATAAAGACTATATCTAACCTATTTTTTCTTTTATTGTGTTAACTAATTCTTTTTGTACCCATTTAACAAACTCAACATATCTTGTAGGTTTACTATCCGCTTTTTTCTTCCATGTACCTTCTGGGTTTCTAGTCGCTCTACTAAAGAAATTAAGTCCACTAAGGTTTGTTATACATTTATGACCACCACTATTAGCTTGGATGACATCCCAGGCTGGTACAGTTATATTATCTAAAACTACTTTTTGTTTTTCACTTAAACTACTCCAAGGAGCATCGATTATATTAATAGCCATATTATAATATTCTGAATTTTCTTTTGGCATATTTTGTAAGTGGTCTTTATATAGAGCGAATAAGTCAGAAGTTTTAAAACCTATACTATCATCATCAGCTTTTGTTTCCCCAACCCTTTTAATTACGGATATTGGTACCATGTGTGCTTTTAATTGTGGTTCTATTTTACTTAGTACTTCTTGTGCTATGTCCCCTAGATTAACTCCTTTAAGTGCTCTTTCTTTTTTAAATGGGTTACAAGAAGCTTGTACTAACCCCATTGGCCAAGCAATTACAAAAAAGTCAGCTTCTGGATAAATTTTAAATGGTGTGTACCTATCATAAGAACCTGGTTTAAATAATGCACCACCACCATATTGTACAATGATATTACCATCTAATTTAAGATTTTTACTTTTCTTTTGTGACTCAATATACCCAGCTTGATTTTGTGCCATTTCTTCCGGTGAAGCAAACCCTTTTTCTTTTGCGTATGAATTTATGTTTTGGTATATATTCATTAGTGATGGTGTTGAGTTCATCACTAGATTTTCTAAAAATCCTGGTTTATTTTTGTAAGCTAATAATAATTTGTTAGTCAGTAACCCTAACATCCACTTTTTTTCGTATGTCTGTTCACCCTTTTCAAAGTCCCTAATCAAGTTCATTACTTGTTCTGGTTCTATATCATGTTTTGCGTAATCTGCTGAGTCAACAGTGTTAATCATCATAATATCTTCATTACTAAAAATATCGCTAGGACTTATAGTTTGTGATATAGTTTCTACGTTAGAGCGTGCTCCCCTAAATTGTGTTGCTGTATCATCCTCAACGCCAGCTTGTGAATCATGGTGGTCTGTGTGGATTTTAAATATTGGTTTCCCGTGTGCAAAATCTACTAATACAGGCATTACGTCACCACTAGCGTCTGGTTTTTTAACTGAAAATTCTTTATCACCATATTGTATAACATGTGAACCTATAACATCAATACCGTAATTTTCAAGATAATTTTTCATTCCTAATGCAGATACCACCCCATCTAAATCTTGGTGAAAGTATATCTCTGCTTTTGGGTATCTCTCCGCTAATTTATTAATGTCTCTAATACCACCTTCATTTAAAAGTGACTCATTAATACGTTCTAATTGTTGTTCTGTTATCTCTATTTTCATATTATATAAATACTTTACAATCCTTCTATAAATCTCTGGTACTCTAATTCCCTCCTTTTAACTAGACCTGGAAATTTCTTACTAACTCTATACGTTTTAATTGTCTCTGCGGCTTTTTTATAATCGTTAGTTTCTAAAACACCTATACTTTTTAATAATGCTATTACATTCGACCTCATTAACCCCCCAGAACCCCCATTATAAGATAACGATAATAAACTATCATACATATTTTGAGTTATGGGTACATATATACCTTGTTCTTCCCATTTTTTAAAAATCTTTCTTAATCTCTCCGCGTGGTAGTTGGAGTCTTCTCGTAATATCTTATTGGCTTCTTCTTCACAATTTATACCGTCCCCTAATACATCACCCTCTTTTACCCCTTCTGTATGCCCATAACCTATTGTCCATTTACCATCTCCAATATTGTATGCTTTACATTTTAAACTCTCTTCATCTCTAATATGACTCCAATACCAATTTGAAGCTTTTAAATCAGAAGCTCTAACAAACTTAGAACTATCTAATTGTTCTGTTATTAGTTTAAGTTGGTTTTCTGTTATTAATATACGCATAAAAAAGTCGTTTATAATAAATATAACTATAAACGACTTATTACCTAATAACAAAAACTAATTAGTAGTGTGGGTAAAAACCACTAAAATATCTTTCACCCCTATCACATAATATGGTTATTGCATTTTCTTTGTTGTTATCTCTTAACCATTGAAATGCTGAAAATACATTGGCTGCCGCACTTATACCAATACACAACCCATAATTTTTAGCCAAATGTTTTGCACACTTTTCAGCACATACGGTAGAAACTACCCTAACACTATCTACTAAATCTAAATCCACTAAAAACTTACTACCGTCACCTATCCCTTGGATTCCGTGTAATCCTGGTTCTCCACCTGACATAACAGCACTTTCTGCTGGTTCTACTGCCACAACTTTTAAGTTATTCCATTTAGTTTTCATGTACTCTGTAGTACCCATCAATGTACCTCCAGTACCCGTACCAGCGACAAAAGCATCTGGGTTTGGTATTAATAAGTCGTTGTATTGTTTATGGATTTCTGGTCCTGTAATTTTACGATGAGCTTCTATGTTTAAAGGGTTATGAAATTGGTTACAATTAAACCACCCTTCCTCTTTAGATTTGGTGTCTCTTAGTTCTATGGCTCCGTCAAAATCACCTTCCCCAACTTCTATTAGTTCAGCACCGTAATGTCTGAACATATTTTTACGTTCTTCAGACATATTAGATGGCATTATTATAACCATCTTATAACCTCTTTCGGCGGCTAACATAGCAAAAGATATTCCACTATTCCCTGAAGTAGCCTCACACAAAACGTCACCTATTTTTAATTTACCATTTTTTTCAGCGTCATTAATAATGTATGTAGCCATTCTATCTTTTACTGAACCACTAGGATTCATAAATTCAGCTTTACCCCACACCGTAAACTTACCTATTCTTATAGGTATTAATGGGGTGTTTCCAACATAGTTTGATAATCTTACCGACACTAGTCTACTATTTCTACAGAGAATTTATCTCCTTGTTGAATTTGTTCTACTATTTCTATCCCTTCTGTTACCTTACCGAAGCACGTGTGGTTTCCGTCTAGGTGTTGTGTCCCTTGTCTACTATGACAAACAAAAAACTGTGACCCTCCTGTGTTTCTACCAGCGTGAGCCATAGATAGAACACCTTTATCGTGATATTGTTTACCACCACTTAACTCACAATCAATTTTATAACCTGGCCCACCCATACCGTTTCCGTTAGGACATCCTCCTTGTATAACGAAATTAGGAATTACTCTATGAAAATTTAAATTGTTGTAGTAACCTTGTTTTGCTAGCCCTATAAAATTTTGTACTGTATTTGGTGTCTCTTTTTCGTAGAACTCTACCACCATAGTTCCTTTGTCTGTTTTAATTTTACCTTTCATTTTTTTAATTTATTTATTTCTCTATTTATGTACCAATTTGCTTTTTCCAAATCTTCTAATGTGTTTAATTTTTTACCCGCTCTCGATATGTACTTTACTGCGTTACCTAAGTTAAAACCTAAATCCCAAGCTTCTATTACCTTAATTGCCTCATATGGGTTATTTTTACCACCATAATGACTAGGATGGTCAACCATTTTAGACTGTTCTTTATTATATTTTATTATTTCTTCTTGGGTTGGGTGGTTACTCATTTTTTCTATTTACAACATCTTTAATTTTAGTGTACGGGGTGTCTTTTAAATCATCTTTATCGTACTTAGTATAAATGTATTGTTTTAATGTTTCAATATCAACACTCTTAGATTCATAAATGCTTATTATTTTTGCGGAAGTTTCATTTTCGTTTGGGAATACTAATGTTGTGTATCCTGTTTCTTTAGAAATTCTTTCTGAAAATTCTTTTAGGTTACCTATAGTTATTGTGGTTTGTTTTGATAGTTTAAGTACCATGACTGGTTTATAGTCTTCTAATGCCAACTCTTTAGCCATTTTCTTTACTGTTGTATACTTATTATCCATTAGTTCATACACATTGGTGGGAATCCTTTTATGATTGTTTTAAATATTTTATCTTGATTATATTCTGTTGTATTTTTTTCCATAATAATTGTCATTATTATAGCCATTTGTTCTCCAGTTAACATTGGTTCACCTTCCGTACTAAAATTTTTTTCCGCTTGTTCTCTAACTAACTTAAAAAAGTATTCCATATCTACATCTAGCCTCATAAACATATCTTTTCTTGCTTCTTCATCGTTTTTAAAAAACTCTTTAAGTTGTCTAAGATAAATTTCTATATTAACATCCATAACCATAAATATTACTTAGGGAATATTTTTATTTCTTTTGTGGCACTAACTAAGTCACCCCAGACACTATCTTCTTTATATCTAGTAGCTCTAACTTTGTGGTTATCTATATAGTGATATGCTGTAACGTCTTCATGAATTCTTGGTTTACCAAAAATTATATAATGCCATCTTACTTCGTTATCTCTTAACCATTGTTCAGTAATCTCTCTATGTTCTTCTTTTCTAGATGTAAAAAATGTGATTATATTACCCTCTTCATACCACTTATTAATTGTTTCTATTGCGTTATGATGTGGTTTTGCATTTGCCATTCTATCAAATTGTTCGTTAGGTATATCTTCACACAGTGTACCATCTATATCCAAAACGTAATTAGTTTTGTTAACTTGTTTCCTAATTTGTCTATACCCAATCATTTTTTTATCTAGATATTCTTCAATACCATATTTATACTCTCCACATGAAGAATAAAGACATTTTTTTTGAATAACTGTTTTATTATCTTCTGTTAGATAAACTTCAATTATACTATTTGCGTAATGTTGTGTGTAAATTAATGTTTCTTCCATTTTATTTTTTTTTATCTAATTTTTTAATTATTGTTTTTTCCATAGATATAATGACTCTTTCCAATTTTAATATTTGGTTTTCTAATTGTATTATTTGTTCTCTTTTTTTTCTACCCATTTTTGCTTCCCAGATTAACCATGCGAAGGCTACTACCTCTATAACAAATAATAATATTAATAGTGTTGTTTGTAACATATCTGTTTTGTTTTATCTCCCCACTTCTTTTATATATTTTTCTTGTGTTTCTTCCCAGGTTAACCCAATAACATCCCAATAGAATAACATTTCTGGTTTGATTCTATCTTGTTCGTACATATTTTTGTACCTTTTAATCGCTTTTTTCTTCCACCATTTATCTGTATATGGAATGTCGTCTTGGAATTTTTTCTTCATTTTTAAGTCTTTTTCTTCTATCTCTCCCCTTAAAAACTCACAACCATTATCGTACATCATTGCAAGATAGACCCCTCTCTTGAATCCGTGGTCGTAAGTGGACCCTTTTATCCCACAATGTTTAAAAACCTTGTTAAGGATGTTTTGTTTAGGTCCTGTAGCACTTATAGCTTTTGCGTGTTCTTCTGGGTGATTTTCTTTTAACCATTTATTCCAAGGAAGGTAAGCACTATCATCTGGTTTTAACCTAACTTTACCAGATGTCTCACCCATTGTCTTAAAATGTGGCATTCCATTATACATTGAGTTAATTCCGTATAGTGCCGTTGTACCAACTGCAATTAATTTATCACCATACTTTTCTTCCCACGCATCTCTAATTGTTTTACAGGTAGTTAATGCTGCTACTAATTTACCCATTAACATATTATACCCACCTGGTTGTGTAGAACATATTGTTGTAGCTATAGCTGTGTTATTTAACTTATGTTGTTCAAATTTATTAGTTTTATCCCAACCTATGTAAGCATCTCTAACTTTAATGCTTGTAACATCAGACCCTAAACATATCAAACCAAGAACTTTATCGGTTTTCCTATCTCTTACCCAGAATTTCATATTACGTCCAGGATTTGCAACCCATTCCATTGTATGGATAAGTTTACGATAGTTTACCCATTCAGTAACACCTTTTCCTTGTGTTGCCATCACAACATAAGGTTCTAAATCTTCAATTTGTTTTATTGTATGTTCTACATCACCCATATCTGATGGTACCCATAGATTTGTTCGATAATTGTATAATTTATTTTTTACCTTTTCCATTTTACCACCCTTATTCATTTCTTGCCACTTTTTATAAAGTGTTTGTTCTTCTACCGACATTTCTTTAAGCATGTCTAGATTATCTATAAGGTTTTGTTTGTTTTCCTCAAAATTAAAAGTCTCTTCAGCCTCTATAATGTCAAATATTGTTGTTTGTTCTCCCATATAATAATGATAAGTCAATTTAATTGTTATTTCAAGTTTTATTGACTTGTTAAATCCTGATATTTATATTTAAATAAAAATTATGGCTTGTACTTCCTGTAAAAAGAATGCTAAAAACAAAACTGACCAGTTAAAGTCTGGTATTGACTCAGTATTAAATTCAGTCGATGAATCTATTAATGACCAAAAACGTAAGCTTGGTGACGAGTTATTGGCTGGTTCATCTAGTATATTAAACATATATGAAAAAATAGGTGTTACTGTTTTTGCTTGGATTCCTTTAATTTTTGGTTACTACCACATCATTAAATTAATTATTTCTATAATTTAAAGTTTTTACCCCCAGACAAACTTTCTAACAACCTTATTTCGTCATTATCTAGTCTTTTAGGCATTTCTATTTTTGGTTTAATAATTAAGTTACCTTTTCTACCTCTTGGGTTTTTCATCCCTTTACCGTTTAAATTAAACATTTGGGTTGTGTTAGATAGTGGTGGTATTGTAACTTTTAGTTCACCTTCAAAGTATGGTACTTCTATGACACAACCTAATAACATATCTATTATAGGTATTTTTGGTTCGTAAATTAAATCTGTCCCATTTAACGTAAAGTTTGGGTGTCTGTTTATTACCACTTCAATTAAAAGGTCTCCCGTCTGACCAGCATGAATTTCATTACCACCTTCTTTATATATAAAAGTTTGTCCAGAAGATAGTTCTGACGGTACTCTAAAGTCTATAATCCTATCTTCACTTTTACTACCACTACCTTTACAGTAGTTACACGGTTTTATAATTATATGTCCAGTACCTGAACAACTACCACAAGTTTGTCTCTGGACTTGTCTAAAAAAAGCATTTCCAGCAACTTTTTCAATATGCCCTGTACCATTACAGTTAGTACACCTAATATGTTCACCACCAGGTCCACCACAAGATGCACACCTAACCTCTTTTTTGTATTTTAATTTTTTTAAACGAGTAAAAAATATATCTTCCAAATCAACCCTTAAAGGTATATTTAAATTTTGTCCTTTTTTAGGGTTGGTTCTCCTATTTTGCCTACCAAAAAATTCACCAAATAAATCTTCCATATCTGGACCTCTATTAGAAAATGGGTTGTGTCCACCAGGATGACGACCACCAAATGGGTTTTGTCCACCCATATCATATCTTTGTTTTTTTTCTGGGTTACTTAGAGTATCATAAGCTTCACTTAGTTCTTTAAAAACTGTTTCATCACCCCCTTTATCTGGGTGATGTTGCTTAGAAAGCTTGCGAAAAGCTTTTTTTATGTCATCTTGTGATGAATTTCTATTTATATTTAGGGTTTTATAGTAATCTTTAATCATATGAGTTATAACAGAAATAAATATAAAATTATACTATTTAAAAACGGTAAAAGAGTAAAATGCTTTTTTTCGTCAAATAGTTACAAAAGTATTTTAAGGAAATATAGTAATATAATTAATGAAAAGAAACCTAAATTTATAATAGAATACCTTTCTCGTAAAAAAACTAGGTTTGAAGTCGGTGTAGTAACTACAGAATCCGTTGATGATAGTATTTTTGTTAAGGATGAGTTTGGTAGAACAAAAGAGGTTACTATGGGTGATACCACATATAGTATAGTTAAACTACTACCTTATTGGAGGGAGGAGTTAATATACGACCACACTTCTAAAACCAAAATAACTTATCTGGACTTCCTATCTACATATCTTAACTATAAAGATTTTAAACAGGTTTTTACACTTAATAATAAATTAGTCGTACAAAATGACGAAGAATTTAATCTTTTTAGTTTAAAAACTGTTTCCGACGCTTTACGTTTAATTGACATTATAGAATTTGAGTTGATGGATGCGGGTAGAATGGATTGTTTGTTTGTTAGGGATACAAATACCGTACAACGTAAACAACTATATGACTTATTGGAACGTAAAGGTTATGATAGGGGGTTTCTTAGAAAACAATATACCTACTAACTAAACTTTATAAAAAATAAACTCAACATCGTTTATAGATATGGATATTGTTTCTTGTGTCCTATCAACTCTAACCCTAACAAATTCTTCAATCTCTTTTAGTAAATGTGGGTATTGACTTTTAGCCACATTGATTTTAATGGTTGTTGTTAGAAAATTTTTATTCTGCTTAATTTTTTCTGCGACTTCTGCACAGTCACTTAAAAATTTAAAAGATTTTTCAACTTCTTCCATAAACTAACATTTTTTTCTTTTTTTTCTGGCCTTTTTAAAATCCCTTCTATACCACTTTTTTTAATCTGTGATATCACAGTATTTTTATGGTTTCTAAGTCTCAGTTCGTCCTTCTGAATCTCCTTTTTCAACCAAAGTAGGGATTTCTTCTGTAAGTTCTTTTCCATTTAATTCTATTTTAGCATCAAAAGCGATATTAAGGTTTCTAAGTGAATCTACATTGTTTTCATTAAAAACTTTTTTTAGTTCCAACATTTTCATATTAAGTAACCTATTTTTCTCTTCTTGGTCTTCGTTCCATTTTATTATAGCTAATATTTCGTTAGATAATAGTTCTGTGCCTGAAATATCAAAAGGTGCAAAAAATGAAATTAGTTTAAATTTACTATTGGCTGTTCCTATTTTTATTTGTACTTTATTACCTCTTTCAGATAAAACTTCTTTATCTTTCCACACTAAAGGCAATTTTAAATCAATGACAACTAACCCTTCATGTAACCTAATACTATTAAGATACTTACCAAATTTAATTATTTCATTATATAGTTCCATTATTTTTAATATATAAAGTATGTTATTATATAAGAAAGTGATAAACCTAATAACCACTTTTCTTCTTTTTTTATAATGTACTTAGATGGTTGTGTAGAAAACAATTTAATAGTAAAATTAAATGTATTTCTACTCACAACTAAAATTGTGAATATGAATAACCACGTATAGTACCAACCTTCCATACTTATTTTTTGTTTGAGTCTAACACTTCTTTTCTTAGGTCTTGTAGAACACTTTTCATTTCTTGAGCTCCTTTTCTAGTTCTAACACCAGCACTTTTATTTCCTTTTTCAAAGAATTTAACAGTATCTTCTTTTAGTACTGCCATTAAATTTTCTAATTTTTGTATTAATTCCATTTTAATTTTATTTTTTTTCTTCTTTATTTAAATACGTATCCAAAGTTATCATTGAATTGTTTGTATTTGTCAATTTATTAATTAATTCTACACACTGTTTAGTTGTTTCTGTTGTAGGTATTGATTTGTCGTTAAGAACTCTTTCTAACTCGTTTTCAAGTTTCATTTTTTCTAAAGTGAACTCGTTTCTTAATATATTAATTACTCTCATACCATAATTGTACTCTATTAATCATTAACTGTCAAGTTAGCATCTAATATATTGTATATATCATTTAACATGTCTAGTTCAGATTCTGTTTTAAGTATGTACAATTTAAATAAAAGTGTTAGGAAATTATTAATATGTGTCAAATCATTTTTATTTTCTAACATATAAAAAGATTCGTAAAAGAAATTCCAAAAATATTCTTTATGTTCACCCTCTTCATTAAAATTAATATTTTCTAATTTAAAATCTTTTACTATTTTTTTCCAACACCAATCATAATGTTCTCTCTTAATGTCTTCTGTATTGACGACATCGTCACCTAAATAAGTTTTGTGGATAATGTATTGTAATGAATCAACATAGTCGAAAAATAAATCTATTTTTTCCGAATCAATATTATGCACCTTAACCCACAAGCTCATCTTTTCACGACTTACAGGTTCGGTAATATATTCTCTAAATTCTTTTGGTGATTTTTTTGCTTCTCCCATATACAAATTAATAATAACTACATGGGAGGCTTCGTAAAGCGTCTACTGTGTCTTTTTGTTATAAGACCACAATTTTTTCATTTTATCAATATCAACATTAACACCTTCTTTAACTTGTTTTACTTTTTGTACATCTGGTGAATATCTTTTATCGTTACTCATAGCTTTTTGTTGAGCCTCTATTTTTTCTTTTTTACGATTAATTTTTTTCTTTATCTTTTCACCTAACTCATTTGGTACCACATTTCCTAGTGGTGTCCCATCTTTATCTACTTGAGCGTTTCCTGTTTCTGAAGAACCTTCCAAATAGTCTGATAACCTACCAATGTCTTCAACCCCATTAGCGTCTTCTAGACCCATACCTCTCCAGTCGTCAACATACTCATCTTGAGTTTCATCGTTTCTGTAGTACTGGTACTGTCCATCAGCATTTAATTTTGAGTTTTCTGAGTGTGGGAATGTTGGGTTGTCGTTACCAGTAAAGTCATTATAGTCTTCAAACTTCTTTTTAAAATCTTTCTCATACTCTTTATTGTATTTACCCGATTCTTTATAAGCTGTTTCATATGTATCATAACCTGGAACAGTATTATTTTTAGCTTCATTAAGTTTTTTTCTTACTAATTTTTTAATTACATCTACTGTACTTTCATTTACGTTTTTAGTTTCTGTAACTCCATCTACATCTCCCTCTAATTCTACTTTTAATTTATCTTTTTCACTTGTAGATACTGTACTCCAAGCTGGACATTCCGTTGGAATACAACCTTTAAATTTTTTGTTTGTTTTATACCTCTTTAAAAATAATTTTCTAAACCATAGTGGTAATTTAGGCCACTCGAACTCTACTTTTATTGTTTTTAATTTCTTTGGTATTTTGGTAATTTGCTCTTCCATTTCACCCACATTTTTCTTTTTAAATCTAGGGTCTGCACCTAGTGGTGCTACAAAAGCTCCTGCCATACTTGCTGTAGTTGCCTCATCAACTTCTTTTTCTTTTTCTTCACCCATTTCTTGACGTTTATTAAATTTTTCTAGTGATGTTGATGTTCCTTGATTACCTACGAATCCTGAACCACCACCCATAGCCTTTACTTGTTCCTTAACAATACTTTGTATATTTTGTTCTAAGACCATTTTTTCAGCCATATCTTTAGCTGCGTCTTCCAAAGCTTCCTCAATAACACTAGCCTCTTTTCTATACTCTTTTCTATCTTCTTCAATCTCTGAAGAGTTCATAGTTATACCACCATTATCTCTAGCTAAAGCATGGTTTTCACCAATCCTATTTACAGCTCTTTCTATAATTTTACTTAATTCTTCACTTGTTGCTAATATATCTGACATAATCTTTTTATTATAAATATCTTATTATTCGTATTTAGGTTTATTTCCACCCATTGAATATATTTTACCTATTGGTGTATTCATTTTACCCACCCCTACTATACCAGCTTCTGGGTCAGTAACTGGTGATTTATAGAATCCTCTTCTAATAAGTTCGTCTATTTCTTTTTTAACGAGCTCTTTTATATAGTCTTTAGTTTTACCTGTTTTTTTAGAAACTTTATCTATAGCTTCTTTAATTTTAATATTTTCTGTTAAATCCAAAGCATTTATATCACCTTGATTACAGTATGGGAATGTTTTACATTTATTTTTTACTTTAACAAATTTTCCTCCTGGCCATTGTGGTTTTGCTGCACCTCTCCAATTTTTTGCGTTTTTAGCCCAAATTTGTGGTGTTGAGTACTGTCCAGAACTAGAAGCTGTTGTGGCTTCTTCCATTTCCCCTTTTTGTTTACTTTCTACCCACTCTGAATGTGTTTGTTCTGAGTGTATTTCTTCACAGGTTTTTCCTGGATGGTCTTCGTCTTCTCTTATTTTACTTTTTGTTTTACGTAACCTATCAAACTCCATTTTTGAACTACCTTGTGTAGATTTTTTTAAGTTCTTTTCAAAATTATCTTTTATTCCCATTATCTTACTCTTTTTAGTTCTGATTGCCACATACTACGTCTAAACCAGAATGTCTTATATAGTTCCAAAGTAACCTTACTTATGAGGTCCACAACCTCACTTCTGGTTTTTCTACCATTTTTTATTTGTAAATCAATTAACTTTTCAATTTCATTCTTAAATTGTGGTTTACTTATAAAATCTTTTATCTCCTTTCGAGCTATTCTTTCAACTTCTTTTTTATCTGTATTAGTTAATGCCATATACTATAAGTATTACTTAATGTTAGATACTACCCAAGATGAGGTAACAATTGTTGCTGCACCTAAAAAGAAGTGAACTACAGGTTTATTATACCACTTAGGTCTCAATTCTTTTGTCAAATCTATATACAAATCTATTCTTTGGTTTAATAGGTCTGTCTTTTCATTCATAAAAGCTATATGTAGACTATCTTGAGTGTGTAGTGTTCTATAATTTGTTATCTGGGTCTTAAGTAGATTAATCTCTAATTTTTGTAAACTATCAGTTTGTTCATACACTTGGAATAGGGAGTCCATTTCAACCACTTCTTTTTCAGTAAAAGTGTGTGTCTGAGTAAAGGCCCATACTGGGGTAAACAATAATAATATTAATATTAGTTTTTTCATTCTATTAGGTATAAAATTTTCCTGCCATACATTCTAGGAAATCATGCCAATATTCTTTGTTCTTTCGAGATGTATAATAAAGACATGCTTTAATTCTTTCACAATTATTCCAGTTGTCTCCTTCTGACTCTACAATAACCTCACTCCAATCATCTATATCCACATCACCGATATTATCTATTACATCTTGTATTCCGTCAGTCCCTTGTTGTTCACAATCACATTCTTTCTGACATAAACTATACGCTGCTGAATCTTTAAAACTTCCACTACCATAACAATACCCACAAAGTGAATTAAGGGTATTCCAGCCTACTTTTCCATCTACCTCTAACTTTCCGACATCTTCTTGGAACTCTTTTACCGCTTTTTCTGTCTCTGGTCCAAATTTACCGTCACAATCTGTCCAGTTTTCTATACATCCTTCGTTAATTCCTCCACCCAACTTTTCTGCGTTATATGGACCAATATCACCACATCCACTAGATAAAAGATTTTGTATCATTTTTACCACATCACCTCTGGAACCTTCTTGAGCTGACTTTCTCTTACACCATATATCACATGGTACATCACCTCTTTTAATAATACCACTATATTGTTCAGTGATAATACCCATTAACGTTTTGTTTCTATTAATTTCTTCGTTGATGATTCCCATATTAGTTACGTTTTTTAAGTCTGCCTTTTATTGCTTTAGTTGCCTGTTTTCCTGTTTTCTTTTTTACTTTAGGTTTTTTAGTTTTAAGTTCTTTTAATTCCTTTTCTGTGTCAGCAATTTTTTTCTTTGTAACTTTCTTTTTCTTTTTAACATACTTTATCTTGCCGTCAACCTCTGACGTTTTATTTTCATTACCCCTAATATTCTTTTTAATCTTTTTAACTTTTCTGCTGGAGTTGGCGTTCATGAACCAAACAAACCCTATAAAGAATCCTATAACACCTACAACCCATTTCCATGATTTTTTTAAAAATTCCATATCTATATTTCTTCTGATTTTTCTTCTTCACCAAATTTTTTAGTCGACTTTCTATTAGCTAAAACGTTTGCCCATTTTGTGGTAAAAATTTTGTAGTAATCTTTTAAACTATTTAACACTTCCACAAACTCATCGTCTAATTTAATCATATTACCAGTTAGATAAACACCATTCTCCTCACCAACAGCGTAGAAAAACTGAATATCAAACTTAACTAAATTACCAGACCACTCTACTGTTGTATCGTATAAGTTTAATCTATTAAAATCTACTAAGTCTGATACTTGGTCTATAAAGTCATCCATTGTCTCTTGGTAGTTCGCTTGTTCTTCTGAGGTTAATTCTAAATCCTGTTCGTCATAAGCATGTACCACCACTTTACCATTAGACACACTATACTCCTTTGTTTTTTCTTTTTCTCTTTCTAGTGGTTCTATTTCTAGTTTTTCTGTATCGTCAACAACTTGTTCAAATAAGTTTCTAGATAGATTTAAAAGTGATTTCATTTCATCATACCTATCGTTATTATACTCGTTGGTATTCCTTGTTTTCATTGTTCTTTTTTTCATAATAGTTCAAAATTAAATGAGGGATTAACATCTCTCCAATATTCATTATAGTTACTTCTACACACAACACCGTTAAAGTTTTCTACCCCGTCAACTATAACATTATGGCCTATAAATTCAAAAGGTATTTTGTTTTCTTTACACAACTTTTTTATCAACTCTACAACCACACCTAATTGTTTTTTAGTGTAGGTGTCCCAAAATAACCTTCCTCGCCATTTTTTTTCATAAACCGTACTATTATAAATATCCCCTAACCAGGTAACATACCTACCATCTTCATGTCTTCTTTTAAACCAACCTAAGTTTTCTAAACAAATAACAATAACTTTGTTGTCATCAGTGTGATATCCGGTTAAAAAATGGTGTGTAACATCATCTTCAGTTAGTTGGTGTGTTTTACCGGTTTTTTCAATTAGGTAATTAGGTATTTTACAGTAGTTACCATCTTTACGTATTTCAATACTTTTTAAATAATCTTTTACGTTTCTATTGGTGTTACATAAAAGAATTTGTTTATAGTCTCCTACCGCTGTATTTGAGTGTGGTTTTACTATCGTCATTGGTTTCATCATTTTCGGTATTTTCATTGCTCTTGTTAACTAATGTTTGTGTTGTATCTGTTAATCTTTCTAAAGGTATTTTATCATCACTATAAGTAATATTAAGAGCATTAGATAATTTTTCAAGTTCTTCTTCTGTTGGGTTTATGGGTATGATTTCTTCTTTTATTTCTGTTTTACCAATCTCTCTACTTAGTTCGTTTAACTCTTCATCATTTAGGTCTTTTTCAGATGTAATTATCCTTGTATCTTCATAGTGTAATCCGTCATTACCGTTCTGACCTATAATGTTCATTCTTTTTTCTGATTCTTCAACATCATCTATTTCAGATTCAGGTGTAGGGATATAATCTTCAAGCTCATCAAACATTTCATTGGTTATTGGGTAAGATTTATTAAATTCCATTCCTTCTGGTACCGACATAACAACTTTTGATTCTTTTCGTTTTATTTGAGCAAATGCCATGTTAGCTGCAACCACTAAAGCTATTGCTAGTGGGTCAAAAACAAATATAATTAACAGTAAAAACCAGTTAACTACTTGGTTCATGGGGTATCCGGTTGTCTCCGCTAAATATTTTAATGGACCTAGTTCACTAGCGTTTTCGTTTGATATTTCTTTATTTAGTAAAGCTATATCTGTTTTACCTATAGAGTCTAAAACTGCCTCCAGTTTTAAATTTATATTATTTCTTTCAGTAATTGTGGTTTTTAATTCTGCCTGTAATGCTCTCCTTGTAGAACTAGATGTTGTTGTAATTACTGTTTGGGAATTTTCATCCCAATAAGAAACTGAGCCTGGGTTTGATAGTGATACTCTTAAATCTGATATTGATTTATTTACTTGACTTTTTTCAATAGTTAAATCTTTTTTTGTTTCTTCAAACCTACTTAGTTTTTGATTAACAATCACAAGATTTTTATCTAGTAATTGTGATTGTGTTGCTGTGGATTGGTAGGCTCCTGATAGGAATCCGTATATCCCACCTGATGTTATTACCATAAGAACAAAACACGCGACACCTAAATAAAATCTTAAAAACTTATTTATAGTGTCCCAATATTGATATAGTAGTGAGGCTACCACAAGTTTAGCAAATTCTAATGAACCTGCCATTATAATAACTTGTGTACTTGCTCCTGCAAATAATTTACTCAATCCAAATACAGAGTAGAAGGCTGCAGAGCCAGAAACTGCCAAGGCTGATAACGCTATTAGTATTGGAAATAATCTTTTTTTCATAGAATCTTTATTCTATAAGTATCACTCAGATAGGTACTCTAGCAGTTGGTAGCTATCATTTCTTAGTTTTCTGAGTGCTTTTTCTTTAATTTGTCTAACTCGTTCTTTTGTTAGTGATAGTTCGTCACCTATTTCTTGTAAAGTCATAGGTGTCCCTACTAATCCATAATAGTCTTTTATAATACCCTTTTCCCTATCATCTAATATATCCATTAAAACCTCCAATTCGGTTTTTAAACTAACTTCATCAGCAAATATTTCTTCAGGATTATCAGCGTTATCATTTCTTAATATATCTATCAAGGTATCACCTTCTTCATTAATTGGTTTATCGTAGTTTATGGTTGTAGGTAGTAAAGATAATTTACTATCAAATTGAGTTATTTCATTTTCGGCTTTTTTCTTTTCTTTTTGTAAAGCCTGTATAACGTTGACTGGATATCTTATAGTTCTAGCATGTTCATTTAAAGATTGTAGTATGGATTGTTTTACCCACCAAACAGCGTAAGATATAAACCTAAACCCTTTATCCCAATCAAAGTTTTTTATTGCTTTTAATAACCCCAAATTACCTTCTGCTATTAAATCAGATAATGGTATTCCTTGATTTTGGTACTCTTTCGCTACACTTATGACAAATCTTAAATTCCCTTCTAATAATTCTTTGTGGATATCTTCAATTTCTTTTTGTGTTACGTCTGGTGATTTAATTTTTTTAGCTAGTAGTTTTTCCCTGGCAGGTGTTAAAACTTCAACTTTTCTAACATCTTTTAGATAGTGAGATATTTCAGCCTGATTGATAAATGTGTTATTTTTCGCCATATTTTATAGTTTTTATATTAATATTATACAATAATCGTACCACATAAGTATATATGACATTATGTCATGTCAGTATATTTCTCTGTATACAATTACAAAAATACTAAAATAAAACTAAATGGACAAACTTTTACTAAAATACTTTAAATACAGTATTTTTTAAGTATTTCTATGGCTTCATCATTACCATTAAAAGCTTCACCAGCACTAAAATATTCTACTTCACCACTAACCGATTCTATAACCATAACTGGTGTAAATTTTATTTTACCGGGATTTTCTTCGTCTGCATCACGAAAGTCCCATCTGTGTTGGATATTTTCTTTTATCTCATTTCCTATAAGTCCTCTGGCCCCATCTCTTGGTGTTATACACTTGTTTATGTATGGGATATTTAAATTTTTAAGTCTTTCTTTTAAGTCTATGCAGTCCACACACTCTAGTTCAGTAAATAAGGATAACTTATATTTGTTAGTGTCTAATTTCATTTTTTATTAATTATCTTTAAAATTATTTAGGAATTCTAGTTCTTCTTGTGTCAAACTTTCAATACCATCTTCACTAATTTTATCTAGTAAACTATCAACAGTAAAGGATATGTGTAATTTAATTCCTTTTTTTTCTATAGGTGATTTTAAAGTTTTTCTAAGTTCTAACATTTTACTCTCCACTAAGGATTGTAGTGACTTAGATAGTTCTTCTGCTAGTTTTGGGTCTATTAATTTGTGTTTGGTATTTTTATTTACCCCTTCGTGAAATAGGTGTGACTCTAATTCTTTATCCATTCTATAGGCCAATTTATTTGGTTTAGGCATTAAAAAGTATGTATTTACTTGTGGTGTTAAAAATTCGTATAGTACTTCTGAAATCTCTTCAAAAGACATTTTAGATTTTTCACACATTATAACAATATTTGTTCCAGTAACAAATGAAAATTCGTCATCAATAACAATAGTTTGCATAACTTCTCTTATGTTTGTTATTATTTTACGGCTTTTTTCTACCGTTTCCCAACTACCAAACATGAATACTAAATATTTTTTTGTTCTTTTTTTCATTTATAATAAATATCTAAATAAGTCTTGATATATTTTTTTCTTTAGTGACCGTAACTATGTTGTCTGACCATTCTCTAACTAATGGGTTGTGTGTAATTAATAATATATTTTCAAAATACTCTTTTACTCTACTAAAGAAAATACTTACCTCTTCTAGATTTTCGTTTGATACCTTACCTAGCACTTCATCAAAAACTGTTATGTTTGGTCTTGGTAAACATGAAACCTTTGTTAGTACTGTTCTAATAGCTAAAGAAGCCATAGTTTTTTCGTAACCGCTACCGGTTAATAGTAATTTTTCAACACCACTAACATTATCTACCATCCAAAACTCAACTTCATTTTTATCATTAACTTTAATCTTAACACTAAATTTAGTAACGTCAGATAATAAACTCATTAATTCGTTATTTAATTTAGGTACCACACTTTTCATGATTGTTTTAATTATACCATTTTTACCAAAAACTGTTAGGTAAGCCCTAAAAACTTTATCGACATCATTTTCTTTATTTATAGTGTCTATTCTTTCATTACTTATTTTATTATTATCTTCTATTACTTTACACCTAGACTTATTTTCTTCAAAAACTCTAATTAACTTATCTTTTTTATTATTTAACACATCAATTTCTGATTTAATAGTCATAATTTTTTTATCTATATTGTTATTTTTTTCTAATTTTAATTTATTTTCTTCCCATTTTTTTAAACTACTAGATAATATTTCTATAGTAAGTTTTTTTTGGTCTATTTCTAGAATTAGTCTTTCTTTTTTTAATATATCTTTTTCGTATTCATCAAAAATTATTTTTTTATTATTTAAAGTTTCTATAACCTTTTCAAACACTGTTAATTTTTCTTCATCTTTTTTTACTTCTTTTGTTAATTTACTAATATCTTTTTTTAGATTTTTTATTTCGTCTTTATGGTCTACATCCTTAAGTGTTTGTTTACACATAGGACATACTTCTGACTCTATTAAATTATTTAAAGTTTTATTTAAGTTTTTTAAGTTGGTTTGGTTTTTTATGTTTTGTGTGTTTACGGTATCTCTATTTTTTGTCTTATTTCTAATCAATTCCAAATCCACTTCTTCAGGCATTTCATTATCTCCATAAATTTTTAATTTATTAGTCATAATATCCAACAATTTAGTTTCACTACTAATCTCTTCACCCACTAGTCTTGGGTTTGTGTTTTCTACTTTTTTATCTATATCCGTAGATTTACTAGATAATAAATTATCTCTATCTTCATTTCTTTTCTGTATTAGTTTTTTAGTTTCTGTTAATAAAATTTTATTATCGACATTTAACTCTAATAGGTTATTTTTTTCTTCTGTCAAAATTTTAATATCGTGTTTTAAATCTTCTATATTGTATAGATTGGATATTATTTTTTTTGACCATTCTGAGTACATTTTTTTAGCTGTACTTTCTTTATCTTTTAGTGTTTCTAACCCCACAAATCTAGATAATATATTACCTCTTTCTGTTGGTTTTGATTCTATTAAGGATTCTAGATTTCCTGCTGTGGTAAGTACTGTTAATAAAAAATCACTCATTGTACCTATTGATTCTTTTATGAATGTTTCGGTTTCTCTTCTTTGTTCACCAGTAAAATTTTTTAAATTACCATTTTCTTCTATTTGTAGAAACTCTAACGAAGTACTTACGGACCACCCCCCTTTTTTGGTCTTTTTTCTTTTTATTTTTCTAACTATAATATAATCTTTTCCGTCTATTTCTACCTCTCCTTGAACAAAAACTTCATTTACTTTTGTAAACCTATTAAAAATGTCTATAGCTTTAGCTGACTTTGTGGTGTCGTTAAAGAATAGGAATAGTATTAAATCTACAGCTAAAACCGATTTACCACCAAAATTAGGTGGGTTGGAATCAATTGCCGTTATACCACCTAATGAATTTACATCTAATATGTTATCATTACCAAAAGACAAAAAATTAGAAAATTTTATTTTTTTTATGTAAACTCTTTTATACCTAGTGTTTAAATTAATTTCGTCAGACATTTTAGAATTAACTTTATCATCTAACCTTTTTAATAAATCTAAATCAACACCAATAGAATTATTTTTTATAAATTGTTCCATTAAGTTTTTTTGGTAGTTGGTGTCCATAACATTCTCCTCAATGTCAATGTCTAGTTCACCTGTAGCATCTCTATCAATAGATTTAGTTAAGAGTGTGACATTTTTAGATTTGTACTTTCGTTGAAAGTAACTTCTAACTCTTTTTATTTTTTCTTGTGTGAAGTTTTCGGGAATGTCTTCCCATGTAACCTTAATAAAGGGGTTTTCTAGTTTATCTATATCCATATTTAAAATATAGGATAATGTTGTTGATATATCAATTATAATAACCCTGGTCCTGAGTCATCATTTTTACTGGGTTTATTTTCTTCAAACCACTCTATAATTGCGTTAAGAGCCCAAACAGAACCACTAGCTAACATACCGTCAAAAAATATGTTTGAGTATGGTATACTAACCATTGTAATTGTTGGTGAATAAAATACTATCGAAAAGAAGAATCCTACCCATGTTGATGTGCACATCATACAAGACAGTAGGTCACCAAAAAATGTTGATTTTTTTGTTATCCAATCTCTTATAGTATCAAATATACTACCGAATACTAGAATTTGTGACATTCCGTAAGCTGCTAAAATCCAAATAAGTGTTTCCATAATTTAATCTAAGTATGTATCATTTAGATTTGATGATTTTAGGTATTGAGCTCTCCTATTAACTGTCACATTTTTAAAGTGTTCTAAAATATCCTCTTGTTTTTTCATCTCATCTTTTTGTTTATTTATAATATTTTCTTTTTCCAATAATTGTTCTTTATATACACCTAATTTATCCAATAATTCTTTATTGTCAACCTCTTTAGTTACAATTTTTTCTATTATAATTTCTTTTTCTACTGGTATTTCCACTATAACTTCTTTTATAACTTCTTTCTCTACAGGAATTTCTTGTATTTGTGATTTAGGTAAAAAAGGTGCTACCCCATATTTGTCTAGTACTAAACCATCTTTTGCACATTTATTAAAAAACTCTTTTGTGTCTTCAATTTCGTTTAGTTTACAATACTGTTCAAACTCTTTTAATAATTCTTTATCCATTTACTAATATTTCTTTTTCTTTTTCGATATCATCAATATCTGTTATTCTAAAATTAAGGTATGGTTGTGAATTATGTAAGTTTTTATATTTGTACTTATTTTCACTTATATTATATACACCATAACCATGTTTTTTAATACTTTCCCCAAAATTCTGACATATCATAGACCCAATCATATAAGCTTTTTTATTGTTTGGTATTTTATATGTTTGTCTTTTGTGTATGTCACCAGCCAATACTACATCGCATCCGTCAAATCTATCAACACTATAACCATCATTAAATGTAAAACCAAAGTCATTAGATGAACCCTCAATCATCCCATGAAACAAACCAATTTTGTGTTTTTGTGTATCATCTGGAATATCAGGTTTTATATTGTGTGATATTAAAGAATAGACGCACCACAATAAATTTTCATCAACATAACACCCCCTATCCTTATAATAAATTATGTTTGGGTTATTTAAACTTGTAACCACGGGACTTATCGCGTCTAACCTATCCATATTATTTTCTAAGAAATCGTGATTACCAATTAAATAAACACATTTACATATTTTAGAGGTTTCTGTCATCCACCAAGACATTAAATTTATCAACTCTGGTGTCATTTGGTTTTTAGAGTGTACGAGGTCACCAGTAAACACTATTCTATCTGGTTTTAATTCTGTCCACTCTTTTAAAGCCTGTTTTAATATTTTTTTATCTCTTTTATGTTGTTTATATAATTTAAGATGTAAATCTGAATAATGTACTATAGTGTTAATCATCTTTTTTTTCGTATTTTTTTTCAAGTTTATCATAAAACCAAATTAAAAGACCAAAGATAATGAAGTTTATCGGTTCTTCTACAATCATGTTGTACATTATGATGATTAAAGGTATGATTAATGATAATGAGGCTACATTAGATAAAATAGTCATTATAACTTTTTTTAATAATACATTTTCAATATTAACTTTTACTTTAGTAGGGTCAAAATCAAACCCTTTTAAAATTACCACTAAAATAGAATAAAAAGCTAGTGTTGCTAGGATTAGCAACAAAGAGTTAAGATTTAATACCACAACATATATTACAGCTGTTAAAATTTTAATAGTTCTAATAAATGTTATCACATTAAAAGTTTTAAAGTAGTTTTTAATATTCTCTAGTGAACACCAAAAACATGGTTCTGGATTTTCTACGGTACTCTGACTATTATCGTAAATTACAATACCCATTTTTGCTAAGTAATGTTTTATATTATTTTTATTACTATACCCAACCTCGACCTCATAATCACCACCATATAGTTCTTTTAAAAGTCTAAGTCTGTGATTACCATCTACCAATCTATGCTTTTTATTTCTAGTACCTTCAACAAACTGTAAATTTGTAATTTTAAAATATTTGTTGGTTATTGTTGTTGTGTTTGGGTGTTGTATTAGTATTGGGGTGTTCGCTGAATTGTATCCATCATTTTTCATTTCTTCCCTTATCTTATCCCAATCGTATTGGTATCCAAAAAATTTAACAATAACCCAAGTTATTAGTTTTTGGATTGGATTTGGTTTATTTTTTAAGGATATGGTAACAGTCTTTAAGTCTTCGTCATTTGTTGGTGTTTTTCTCACAAACTCGTTACTTGTTGACCCACATTGTTTTTGTATTTCTTTTATGGAGTCACCTTTTTTGTAAAATATGTAGTTATCACCAATTAAATCTTTTAGTTTAACCTTAATATAGTTGTCGTAATTTTTGTAGTTTTTTCTTGGCATTTTTAATTTATTTTGACATTATTTTTAATATTTCGTCTCTAAAGTCGTAGCATTTCATAACTTTGTATTCCTTATTTTTTTCATTAAACCAAACTATGTAAGAGTCACCTAATACTAAGTCAGTATTTCTCTCAACAATTAACCTATAAAAAGATAGTTGTAATGAATAGGTATTTAACTCACACACATCCAAATGAGATAAAGGTTCTTTAAATTGTTGCCATTTATTAACTTTTTTTATATCTTTATTTGTTTTCCAATCCCATATTTCTAATTGTTTTGATTTTTCATTAAAGAACAGTTGGTCAATCATTCCGGTTACACTCCACTCTTCATCACCCACAACTACCTCAGCTCTAACAGGTATTAATTTCCCATGAGAATCATCATAGAATTTTTTAAACATATCTATAATTTTAAAAACACCTTCTTTGCATTCTAGCATTTTTTCTTTATCACCCAACACATTTGTTATTTTATGTTCTGGAAATGGGAACACTTTATTGCTTAGATAGTTTTCAGCAAACTCGTGAAAAGCAGAGCCTCTTTCACAAGAAAAATCAGCTTTATATTTCCATTCTTTTAATATTTCTTCTTTTGTTATACCTCTTTCGTCAGCTTTTTTTTGTGACCAGTAATCTTTATCAAAAGGATGTTTATATTGTCCTATTATGGATGTTACTGATTTAGTCTTAACACCATTCATATAATAAATGTGTTCTTGGTCATGAAATTTAATGTTATTAAATTTCGCTAATTCTCTTGTTATTTTCATTTTATAATAATGTTATTTCTTTTAAACCTTTAATGCCACCTAGTTCACCAACATCTTTATCTATAGGTAATTTAATTAGTTTAACTTTATTCATCAACCTACCCCCTTCTAATTTTCTATACAATTTTTGTGCGTCTTCCCAAGCATCTCCATCTAAACATATAATTACATTCTTTTGTGATTTATCATACAACATAGTCCATAATTTTTCACTAACACTTTTACCTAGTATTGGTATGGAATTTTCTACAAAAAACATATCAAAAACACCTTCTACCAAATATATATCTTCTTCCCAATTAATTAAATGCTCATTAAATATTATTTTATCTTTTTCCGCTTCTGGATTTTTATATTTATTTTTATGTCCAGTGTATGAGCGTGAAACAAAATAATTAAGTTCATCATCAACATCATATGAAGGTACTATTATTCTTCCACTGTATTGACCTTTTGTTACATACCCTATTTTAAACTTGTTTATGGTATCATCACTTAACCCTCTTTTTCTTAAGTAATTGTAAGCTTCTTTATATGGTATACTTAATTTTATACCATTTTTAAAGGTGGTGTATTCTTTAGGTAATTTTACTTTCTGGTATTTTTTTTCGGTTTTTTTAATAAAGTCACCACCTATTAGTTTCCAAGTTTCCCGTGACCTTCTATTTCCCCATTTATTAAATAGTTTGTTTATTGACCCGTGTGTGTCCATTGTTTCTGAACAAGACCAACATTTATAAACACCCATATAATAATTTACTTCAAAGTTTCCTTTTCCGTCACCAGTGTTTAAACCTTTAATGTCATAAGAGCAAACAGGACAGTCAAAGGATATTTGTCCTTTGTTTGGGTAGTGAGAATTTTCTTCACCTAAAACTTCGTGTAGTAATTCTATTAGTAGAATAGGGTCTTCCATAAGTGAATTATATGGATTTTTTATGGTATAGTCAATTACCAGATATTGATTTTATTCATTTGACCTAGAACACAAGTATAAGCATCACACATGTCATAATTTTCTTTTTTTAAGGTGTTGTTTCTTGTGTATACCCAAGTAAGATGAGATTCTTTATCTGAAACTTTTTGCCAAATAATATGTTTTTTGTCACAACCTTTGGTGTATGCCCCAAATAAAACTTTTTTACCTTTTTTATTTTCGGTAAATAGGGATGGGAAAGCGAATTTTCTAGAGTCGTATGTTGATATGAATTCTGGTAGTATCCCCAAAACGTCATAAATAACCCTAGTTATAAAAGAGTTGTATCTAATTAATGTTGCTACTGTTCTAATATTGTTAGAACTAATTAATGGTTCTTCTATTATAACTTTTGTTATTCCAAAATTTTGATAATCTTGTAGTTTGGTCTTAAATTGGTCTACTTTTATCATCATTTCTTCTACCTTTGAGTCTGTTTTTACTTTTATCTTAGGTGAAAAATGTGTTAACTCTAATAAATCTTTGCTTTGTATGTCAAACAATGCCCAACCTATGGTTTTAGTTGAAATGTCTAGTCCTAGTACTTTTGGTTTTTTTCCTGTTTTTGCCATAAGACAAATATTAGAATTTCATCTTCAAAGTAAAGTTTGTTGGTGTGTCTTTTAACTTTTTGATTGGTCTATCTGGTTTTGCGATTGCTAGTAGTTGATTTCTATCGTCGTATAAACCTATCTCTGTTATAAATGTAGAACCAACATCAGACATGTTCCAAATATTATAAACATCACCAAAAGGGGTTTTAAATTGCATACCAGTATTTTTACCACCAGCTCCATAATACGGTGCTTCTGCACTAGCCGCAGTTTGATTTTCTGTGACATAAAATTCACCAGAATCGGCAACAATATTAACAGTTAAACACCATTCTTTTTCAAAAGAATAGTATTGAGAAGAAGCTGAGGTACTAGCTGTAAAATATAGGTTAGTAAAACCGGATGCTCCTGCTGTTGTTGGAGTTATGTCGTGTGTATATGCAGATAATCCATCTATTGTACCACAACTATAACAAAAATCATTGACTAGTGTTGGGTGTGTTATAACCATGAATCCCATATCTAGGTAACAAATACCTACTGGTATGTCACCTGATTGTGCGTAAGCTTTAGGGGTGTTAGATGTGGATACTGTATCTATAAACCTAAATGTGTCTGTAGAACTACCCTCATAACCAGTGGGAATTACCGATGTTTGCCACCCACTAGACCAACTAGCTGTATTTGCGTTTGTCCCTGAAAGTGTTGGTCCTGCTATGGTGTCTGAAAATAAAAATGCTCTGTTAGATGACGCTAAACCTGGACTACCAACAACATTACCTCTAATTATCGGATTACCGAAATATGCTGCCTCAAAGGAGTTGTCAGATGAAAATGGTTTTGGTTCGTAATAAGAACTATATAGTGTGTGAATTGCTCTTCTACCAGAAGCGTTTGGTGTTAAAGCTGGAAAACTAAATTTAATTGTCCTACCATCTATAAGTTCTCCGTAGTTAGTTGAGTCTATGTTAACTACAATAACCTCTGATTGCATTAACCCACTCATGCCATTATTAACCCAAGTAGACCTATAAGATTCTGTTTGTGCACAAGTTGTAGGTAGACTAAATGACGAATATAAATTAGAAAAAGCTCTACCGTTTGTAGCATTTCTTTGAGCTGCTGTAAACGTTAGTGACGTTCCTGTAGTTGCTGTCCATCCATTACCTAAAAAAGGTACTAATTCAGTTTTTATTAATTTTTGTTGTGGTTGTATGTTTTTAAGTTTTCCCATTTTAACTCCAAGTTTTAGTATTGTTATTTAAACTTAATGATATTTTATTAGACCCCACATTAAGTTTTAAAATATGGAAAGGACTTGCTTTTGTTTCAAGCCTATCATTACTAGAATTAGCTGGAAACACGTCTGTTTTAGTTATTTTAGAATTGGCTGGATAATCTATATAAAAAGTTTTTGCTTTTTCTGGTGAATCACTTAATGATATATATTTTGATGCTGCATAGGTTGCACTATACTCAGAAGGTGTACCAAAAAACTTTAAACCTTTAGTTCTTACTTTATCACTATATCTTACTCCACCACCCATATTAATACCGTCGAAATATACCAATCCCACCATTTCAGTACCAACACTATTTACTCTAAACCATTCTAACGCTTCTATATTCATATTAGTTTGCTTTTATTTCTTGACCACTTATTAATTTACGGAATAACTTTTTTCCACCATTTGTTTCATAAGATGTTGTTCCACTACTTGTATACCCATGTCCTCTAGGGTCTTGTGAGTAACTACCTCTAGTTGCTCCATCTTCACCATAAAATTTAAATATAGCATTATCATATATACCATAGTAGTTTTGTGATGAAGCGTTTTTATATTTTATAGATTCTGTAATAGCCGCTTTATTAAATATAAAATTAACAGTAACGTTTAATGGTGTTGTCATTGGTGATTCCATAGATTCTATTTTCCACGTTACTGGTATGGAAATATTATACATATCCACACTAGTACCACTTAACCCACTTTTATAACCCCCACTGTATTTATTTGTACTCCAAAAACTATTGGATTGTGATGCTACACCAACAAACATATTGTCAGCCATTTTTAACATTCTACCCAACATTGTGTAGTGTGGGTCATTTCCTGAAGCCACTCTACTTGGTGTTGTGGGTTTACCACCAGCTTGTGAAGGGAACACACTAAATAAAGCTCCTGAAGATTTAAAACCACTTTGTGTTGTGTTCCAATTAGAACTATACTCCATTAAACCTATTATTCTACCATAAGCATCAGTAGGGTTTTGTGTGTCTGTTATTTTTATACCTTTATTACCTCTTGAATTAATACTTAGTAAGTCACCGTTTGCTTCTGTCATCATAAACGGTGGAATTGGGTAGTATACCGGACTTAGGTTAGATGTTGCTACATCTAAAACCAATCTTGCTGTTGGTAGTGTGGTGTCTATGTTTTTATATCCGTCTTTTTCTAATGTACTTGTTGGTATTGCCATTTCCATATCTGTGGTTGTTACAAACCCCACATACAAATCGTTTATGTTAGTTGACTCTCCTGCCCAACCATTTAAAGTGTTATCCATAACAAATTTAGGGTAAACATTTTTACTACTATTATTCCAACCAACCATACCACCTAGATTAAGATATCCCCAATCAAAAGCTCCTAAACCAAGACTTGCTTCTCCAGCTCCTGATTTGTAAGATTTTGTGTCTACATTTAATCCTGGTGAGAAAAATAGTGAGAACGGTGATGCTTGTTTAAACCCTTTAATTGTTGTCCCATTATACTCAATTCCTGTTTGTTGACCATTACCCATATTTCTAATAAATGCTCCTCCAGCTAAAATTAGTGAGTTGTAGTAATCATAATCTTTTTGTGAAATTAACCTTACGTTTTCTGATTTTAATGAATTCCCATCATAAACTTTTATAGAGTCCCATATGTTACCATACATACCTAACCCATACTCTGATAATGTTTGTAGGAATTGTGAATATTCTCCTTTTGTGTCTATACCTAAGGTTGTGTTAAAATACGTATTTGCTGATGTAACAATCGTTGCAGAGTTTACTGTTAGTCCTGTATGGTCTGAAACGTATCTAAACGCAAATAGTTTGTGTAGAACAAATAAATCATGTACGTAATAATCTATAACACATGTATCTCTATAATATTTCATATTGCCGTTAGGTTGTTTCATACCTAAAGCAACATATTTTTTATCCATTGCGTGGACTTGCGTTTTTGATGGTTTCATCCAAACACTATCCTTAACATTGTATCCGTCATTTATCGCGTTTCTAAAAGTATTTTTTTCACCAGTAACATCTGGTAAAAATCCTAGTTGAGCTGAATCATTAGTTGTTGCGTTAGTGTCAGAATGGGCTTGAGTGTTTCTGTAGTCTACGTCACTATCAGAAATACCAAATTTTTGAAATAAATTAATTATATTTCCACCGTTAAGTACACGACTTCTACCAGCATCGGTAAGTTGTATATTTAATGTTGTTGTTGTTGCACTACTTATAAATCCCATATTATTATCTTCTTATTATATAATTATCTAATTATCTACTTTATTTTATCTTCTATATACATTTTGTACAATCTCCAGGACAAATAGACTTTTCACCTAATTTATCACACAACATACAATATATCTCATCGTCCAAACAATAATCAAAAAAATTAGCTCCATTGGACAGTAGACACTTGTTAAGGTATGACAAATCTTCAACATCAACTTTTCCATCACCATTAAAATCACCAATTAGTTCTTCACCCTCTTCTGCAGTAGAACCTAATAAATTAATTAATAATTTAAAGTCTTCTCGGTCTATAATACCATCACCATTAAAATCCGCACACGCTGTACAGTAGGTTGGAAAAAAGTTTACTACTGACTCACCTACAGTCCAACAATTACTAAACATACCTGTTTCTGGTTCATTTATACCATTTTTATTACTCTTTGATGGGGATTTAGCCCATATTGTTGCTTGTGTTGGGTTTGTACCCACACCTAAATCATAGGTAACCACCCTACTATCTTTTACCTCACAACTTGGTCCTACCATAACTGCTGATAGAGTACCATAATTAACTTCAGTATTACTTTGTACCCTACCTCTACTAGCTGGTATGTCGTAAAAACAACTACTGGTTAACGCACTTAAATCTATATCTGAAACACAATTACCAGAATCTACAAATGCTTTATAATTAATATCTGAATCTGATAATCCAAATTTTTTTATTGCGTCAACAAATCCACTACCTGTTGTTAACAAAGTTTTACCGTAATCTGTCAAGTATAACTTAAAAGTATTACCCGATAGTGCAACATTATGTATATTTAAATAACCCATTTAAAAATCTATTGTTATAACAAACTGTTGTTGTGAGTCTCTTTCTACTGGTGACTGTAGTTTTGCTATCGCCATTAAGTCTGGAAAACCGTTTTCATTATCGTATAACCCAATTTCACTGATTTTTGGTTTTGTACTATTTCCCGCTATTGAATTATAGTTTACGTATGTTGGGTTTACAGAGTTTGTAAATGACATGTTACCAGTACCTATAGACACCACGTGTCTCATTTCATAAATTGTTGCCATTATATCAGTTTCCACTGTTCCGTAAAAGAAGTATTCGTCCCCAAATTGTAGTTGAGCTGCTCCAGCTGTCGAAGATGCTGGTACATTAACAAAATTATCGTAGGTATACCCTGTAGGTGCGTAATAATAACTACATGGTGGATTACCTAGTGTGTTATTTCCTGTTAAATATACGGTAGTTCCAACTAAATTATTTGCTGAAATAGTAGTTCCTGTAGTATGGTTAGGTATATCAGATGTAGCATCTATATATGACCAAGCTCCTGGTAATGGGTCACCACCGTTTGTTACTTGAAATAGTATTAATAATCTGTCAGCTTCAAATCCTAGTCCTCCAGCTGATAAATCTTTTAAATAAGGAAATTCTTGTCCAAATGTTATACCAACATCAAATACAGATTCATTAGGCCCTAATGTTTCAGAAACATAATAATTACAATGCATACCAGTCATACCTAATGTGTTATCTGCTAACATATATGTTATGTAAATTTTTTCATATGGGTTTTGTATAACTCCAGCTGTACAACCTGAACCAGAACATTCAGTACCTGCTGCTACTTTACTAGTTCCTGGTGCTGGTAACGTATAACTTCTATTAGATTTATACGACATTGCCGCTAATAGTTCTTGGTCATCTATAATTACCGTTTTATAGTCTGGAAATACCTTACCGACAATGTTAGGGGTATTACCACTACCAATATTATCATCTGTTAAATGGTAATATCTAAGTCCATCATCATTCATATTAATGTTTTTACTAGAAAGCATAACACTAGGTGTCGGGTTAAACACACTGTTTATAGGTGGGTCCACATAAAAAGTTTGTCCTAAAACTGTTTCATCTCCCATACCAGTACCGGTACCAGAACCCTGATTATCTTTTTTATGCCACATTAACCAAGGCATGTGTATTTTAAAGTTTTTTGCGGCACCGATGTTATTTATATTACCCGCAAAATTTTCTGCTTCTAAAGCAAATTTTTCACCATAAAAATCCGTTGTAGAATTGTTAGTGTAATGTATAATACCTATACATTTTTGTTGTTCTGGTAATACAACTCTTGGTTTGTTTTGTGAGTCATAATACCATGTCCCTCCAATTGTTTGGTCGTAAGCGTCTACTTCTTGTGAACTAAAACTCTGACCATCATTACTGTTATACCCAAAATATTCTTTTGACCCACAGTACCCAGTGGACCCATATTTATTAACGTCTTCATATCCAGCAGTAATTCCTGCTACACTTTCAGACCAATTTATATTCATATTCCAAATTTTGGCGTCATTTGTGGAAATACTACAACAATCATTAAAAGATAAGGTGTCATCACACCAATATGATGTTGTGTTTGCGACATTATATATACTTCCGGTTGTAGTCATTGGGTTACCAGAAACTGCCGGATATACAGCCATTGACACACAATTAGATACGACCCCCGCAGAAGCGTAATCTGGTATAGCTCTATCTAATGTTAATACTATAGTTCCTGTTGTGGCTGTGTAGTAGGTCGCACTAACTACTTGGTAGAACAATGTAGGTCCAGCAGCTGAATAAACTAATTCAGAACAACCATTACCAGAAAAAGTGTAAGCTATGGATACTAGGTCACCCACTAGTGGTGCGTAAACTTGTGAACTACATGAAGCTGAGGTAAGAACTACAGTACTAGTTCCTGTCATACCAGAAGAACAAACTGTCCAATTAGATGATAATGTGTATTGACTACTTGTATTTGCACTATAATTATGATTACCAGCGGTACCTATGTAAGGTCCTAAAGCTGGTACAGTAAAAAACCCTCTTGTTGTTGCACTATTATAAACTTCAACCACATTATGTTGTGGTATTGTAGGCCCAAAAGTGTCTGTAGTATTAATACCACCATTTAATGGGTATTTTATATGCCCTTTATTTTTTGCTGGGTAAGGATTTAAATTTTGTGCGTTATGTTCAGCTTGTAAAATATTTAAATCAGCATAAGCTGCTGGTAATTGTGTATAACTATCATAACAAACTTCACTATCACCTAATTGAAATAGCCCTATATTTAATTTACCTTCTGAAAGCTTTTTTCTTCCGGCATCTGTTAGTCTAGCGACAATCGCTCCTTGTGTACTGTTTTTAATTATATAGCTCATATTTTTTTCTTTATTTATAAATACATTTTATATCACTTTAATATGAAATTTGGGGTGAATAAAATGTATCTCTAGTTATTTTAAACGTAACTCTGTCTGTTTGTGACTCAGTTTCTATTGTTTTACCATTAAGTATTGGGTAATGCCTTTTTATTATAACGATGTAAGAGTATGTTCCAAAAGTTGGTGGGTTTAGTATTACTGATTTATTTATATTACCAACTTCATTTATCCCAACGCTTATCTTGTGGTTTTTAACTAATGAACCGTTTTCATCAAATAGTTTTACCATAATTTCATCTAAAATTGTTTTATCTTTGTAGTACTGGATTGGGATGGTTGGTGTTAGATTTGTTGTAACCCCTATTGTTGTATATATTGTTTTGTACCATAACGCAAAAACATCTCCCTCGATAAAAGTATCCATACTACCCATTAACTGTATTTGTGTTTCACTAGTTTTTTGGTAGTCTTTTCCATTGTATAACATTATTCCGTTAATTGTAACTGTTACAGCCCCTGCACATTGTTTATTAAGGTTAATATAATAAAAACCATCTTTACTAAATATTTCTTCAGTTTTAGTTGTGGTTACTGTAGGTGGTATTTGTAAAGTTTGTACGTTTGTCCCTCCTTGAGTGTCGTAAATAACCTGTACTTGGTCACCATTTTGTACAGTTTCTTTAAGAAACGTTATTTGTCTTGTTGTTTTATTGTACATATAATCACCGTTAGCTGGACTTATAACTGTACCATATTCTGATTGTTTAAAATAATTTGTGGTTGCTGACAGACCTTGTTTTAAAGTAATCCCATTTACTATGACTATTGGGTTACTTCCAACATTTGCGTCATATATACTATGTGTGAAAGTTTGTGCACTCCAATCTTCTGATATAGCCCCGTTACCGTTATTTGTCTCCTGCATATCTTTTATTTCAAAACTATTTGTTTTAAGTTGTGTCATTTCTAGGGGCAAATCAAAACTACTTAGGTATAGTGTTGGTATTGGTGGGTTGTTTAATACCGCCATGTAAAAATCTTTATCGTAATTTATTTTTTTACTAGGTGGATACTCCGCTGTGTCAAACCACATATTTTTTCTAGATTTTTTATCTTTAGTTATATAACTAGGTCTAATAATATATTCCCAAGAAGTGTCTGTAGATAAAGCTGAAAATGGTATATTTGTAGTTCCTGTACATACAAACCCTCCAGTCGCACTATCAATACCACAAGGTAGTGTATCAAACATAAACTCATAGTCTGGTAATGTAGCCACTTCTTCAGTTTCAAAAACATATGGGTATACTCTAAATTTAGGGTAACTATCACCAAAAATTAAATCATCTGTGTTACCACCAAAAAAGAAATTCATTTGTTTTGACTTGTCCGTACTTGAGTTATAAACCGGCAATGCTGGTAAGTTACCTATTGTTGTTGTTGGTGTTACACTAGCTTTTGACAACAATGGTATTGTAGTACTTGGTGTTGGTGTGTTTTGTAGTGTTACATTAACTCTTGGTTGTACTACTGGTACACCCTTGTTACATCTATTTGTTGTTTTAGGTCTACATCTTTGTGTTGTTAGTATGTTTGTGGTTGAACCACTGGATGCAGCAACACTAACCGTTGTAGAAGGACCTTCTAGATTAGATTTAAATGTCATATGATACCAGTTTGATTGTGGTTGTGAAGACTGCCAAATACCAATTCTACCAGCTGATTTGTATTTTAATAAAGAGTTATTATCTACCCAATCTGGTGCCGAATAAGTATTTCCAGACCAACTTGTACTATTATTTAAATCAAAATTTATGTCGTATATTGGGTTGTATGGTCTTACATCACCTATACTACCATTAAGTGGGTCAGTAAACTCAATTTTAAATCTAGTTTTTGCTCTAGTCACACGAATTCTCACGCCCTTTAATGCTGACCATTGTGTTTGGTTGGCTACGACTGATGTGTTTCCACTATTTGCTAGTATTATAGTTTGTCCGTATTCAGTAGTACCTGTTGATGATGTGCAACCCGCATTACATAGTCTAAAGTTTGGTGTTGTGTATCTATTAAACCCATAAGCACTATTATTACTATTGTTTCTTACCGCTACTTGTCCTGAACTAACATTCATTGTTAGTGAAAGATTATGTCTAAGACCTATCGGGCCATGTAAACCTAACGTATCTCTAAATGAGTGTAAAAGTAAAGCAACTGTATCATCGTCCGTATTTGTGGAGTTTACTGTTACTTCCCATGTGTAGTTGTCTGATGGACACGCACTGACTAGTCCTGTAGCTTGTGAATTATTAGTATTTGCTTGTAATTTTCTAAGACTTCCACCTAACACATTACTAGCTAAGGCTATTTTACCACTTGCATCAACAGTCCTATCACTACTATCAACATCCACATTTCTAATACCATATGTACTTCCTGTACACATTGAAGCTCTTGGATTACCGTAATGACCATAATTTTGTCTAGGGTCCACAGTTAACCATTTTACTAATGGTACTTGTGATGTGGTTGGCCATCTAATAATAAACTTTTTAAGGTGGGTGTTATAATAAAATTTACCTATATCACCATTAGCAATACCTACTGATGGTCCATCAGCATTACCTTCTTCCATTACGATATTGTACGCTCCCAAATACCAATCTGTGCCAGCATCTGTTAATCTATTTGCTGTAGCACCAGTATATAACCAAACTTTTGGGTCGTCCGTGTAAATTGTACCGTCTTGGAATAGACCCAAATCTACTCTACGGGATGTTGGCCAATTTGGTCCCCATCCAGCTGAAAAAAATAAAGTATAAGAAGCAAAAGGTACAAAAGCACCCCATTTTGCATGAACATCTGTCATACTCCAACCGCTGTATGTTAAACCACTATTATAATCAAATTCTGTACAACCGGAACTATATTCTACATTATCAACTGTTGGTCTATTTTCAACCATGGTAACACTATATATACCGTTATCTAAGTTTGTAAAGTTGTATGATGTGTCAGCGGAAGTACCATAATAAACATCAATTAATTTATCAGATTTTCTTAATTCATATCTAAAATTTTCACCTAGAGTGGTTGCTGTAGTAACACTTATTATACATTTTTTATTTGTATCTGTAACACAGGAATTATCACTTAAACTAACTTCCATAGTTGGTTTTACTAGTCCACTAACAGTAAATGTAGTTGACCCTGTATTACCTCTAATATCTGTTATTGTTCCAGTATATATTCCTTCACATAAATTATAAACCCCAAAAGTGTTAGCTGTATAAGAATTTACAGAACCTGACCAAGAAACACTGTATGGTGAAGTTCCACCTGAAACCGCCAATTCGTTTATATACCCACTACAAGTCCCACTTATTGTGTTTCTTAAACTATATTGACTAAAAATTATATTTCCACTATTTGTTGGCATTTTTCTATATTATTAATTTATTTTGGACAAACCACATCATTAGGTAAACATTCATTTATTACTTTACAAAAATAGGTACCTTTAGGGCAAATACCACTAGAATCACTTTTATCTTTTGTTGACGCCCCATCTCCACTACCGGATAATTTAATAAGTTGTTCTTTTATTGCTTCCGGTACAAGTGGGTTTTCTATTTGGTCTATTTTTTCTTTTTCTTTTTGTTCGTCAGTTATTACCTCATCTTTTTCTTTTTCTCTTTCATCATCTTTAGTTTCAGTTATAACCTGTTTTTTACAAAATTCACTACATGTTTTAAGACTACTGAACACGGGTCCTGCAGGCATTGCACTACCTTCCGCTTCAAAACATAGTCCTTCAAAACAAGACCATCTTTCTATTTCACCACCACCATCACCTGAACCTGAACCATACCCTGAACCACACCAGTTATTCCATTTGCCACATCCTGTTGGCTCAGTAGGGTTGCAACCCCCTGGTTCACACCTACATCCACATTTTCTTTCAACACAAACTTTGTTACAGTCTTCTATCGACTTAAATGTTCCTTGAGGACTTTCTATACAAGCACTTGAGACCCTTATTGACCCAACATTTGATTTACCTTGTCTTGATTTTTCTGTTGGTGCGGCATTTCTAACACAAGCGTATAGTGAAGTTGTACTACCTAAACCACTACCACTTCTATCCCTACAAGATTTTTCACAATCATCATAACTACTAAATTCACCTCTAGGGTCTTCTATACATCCAGTGTTACCATCATAACTAGTCCTACCTAAATTACCACCAACTCTTCCACAACTATACCTACATGGGCCATAACTACAATCTGTAATTGGTTTTGATGGTCCCGGATTAGTCCCACCACCATCACTTGACTTGACTGGTAAAACACCTTTAGGTTTTATAGGTGTGACTCCTGGTGTAATAATTTCATTAACAAGTTCACCATCTTTTGCACAAAAATTTATAACTACTGGTTCACAGCTTGGCCCTAATTTTTTACAATGGTTATTTGCTCTAGTAACACAATCAACACAATCAATAGAGTCACCATCAGTCATTATTTCTGATATTCCAAATATCGGGTCTATTTTTAGTTTGTTTGCCATTTTTTGCCCACATTTACAGTAGTATTGACAGTCTACTGAAGCTGGTTTAACCGCGGTTTTTGGGTCTACTATTGTTATTACCTTCCCGTCAATAGTTATCTCTTTGTCAACATTAACTACTTTCCATTTATCCGGTGTAGTTTTATGTAATATGTCATATGAAGTTATTGGTTTTTCGTGTGAACATGGTTTAAATAACCCACATTTAGGTGTTATAACAATATAATTTATAATTTGTTTACCGTACAAATCTTTAAATGTATTTACAACCACATAAGAATGTCTTTGTTGTGGAAACTTATATAAACAAGTTGCTTTATAATCTTGGTCATATTGTGGTAAACACATTTTAAAAATACCGTCTTTAAGCATTTTTGTCATATAATCAATAGTACCGTTTTTAAGTGTGTAATCTTTTATTAGGTTTTTTTCTATTAGAGATTGCCATTTATTTGTTGGCCTATTTTTAATTATATCCCAAGTTAGTATATTGTTATTACCATTACTATCTATAAAAGTAAGGTTATTAAATGTTTGGGTGTTAACTTTAGGTACACTTATTGTATTACAACCGTTGTCTGTTATGTATAGGGAACCTTCTAGGTTGACTGTTCTACGATTATTTCCTTTAACCATTTCAAACCCTTGAGATGCTTCTGTTGGGTCAAAAAATAGGTCTTTTTTACTTACTTTACTTGCTGATTTAATAGCTCTAAAAAATGGTGATTCTGATTCCTTACCATCATCATTTAATTTATGACCTAAATTTACTGTTATAGTGGTTGTACCACCAGTCCCTAATTTAGATGTTGTTTCTGTAACACAAGCATACTTTAACTGAACCTTATCTCCTTTAATTAAATTAACAAACCCAGTATCAACGTTAACTTCACCATTGTATTCAAATATTGTTGTTCCTGAAGTCCCAGTCATATTACAAACTGTAGAAGCACTAGAAAACTTGTCTATATCTGTTACTTGTAATTTTAAATAGTCGTTAGCTACACCATCATCACTAGTTCTTAGAACTCTGTGTTCCGCTAACGTAGTTTCTGTTCCAGCGGAAGATGTTTTAATTAAAGAAACTACAAAAGAAAAACCTTTTATTCCATTAGTGTTTTCCCCCCTTTTACCAGGATAATACTTAAAGCCAGTGTCCATTAATGCTGTAGTTGTTTCACCTATTCCAGCGTTAATTAAAGAGGTGTTTACCAATCTTTTAATTTCGTAGTCGGTAGAAGGGTAAGTTCCTGTCATAGCAGAAGCATAAACACTACTTAAATATTCACACCATTTAGTGTCTTTATACCCAACTGTTAAATAACCTTTATATGTTAGCCTATATAAACCATTACTTTGAGCACTATAAGTCATATAATCACCACTGTCAGAATTGTTTAATATTAACCCATCATTATAAACATTGTAAAAAGCGTATGGTCTATAACTTTTTGTATAATCCCCTATTAAGTTAATAGGGTTGTTTAAATTAAAATCACTTATTGGTAGTGATGTGTTAGCTGAGTATGAAGCCCCACTAATTGTTATGTCGTAGGTGTTTGTTATAGCTGTTGTGTGTGCAGAATATATTCCTCCGTACCTACCATTGGTTGTAAAACAAAAATCTGTATTACTATTTTTTTGTATTGGGGCATCCTTAAACAAGAATGTTAATTTTTTAGGTGCTTCACCTCCGGTTGTTTGGTACGATGTATCTTCATTGGTCAAACTTTTTGGGCTTCTTCCGGTATATGGCACACTATTATTACCTATATGGTAAAAACCTATGTAGTCATTACCATCTAGAAGTAATTCATTTCCTTTTGTATGCAACCCATTTTGTCTACCAGATTTTGTAGAACCTATTACAGTTTTTTTACGTGGACATATTAAAATTTCTTTTATTAAATCATTATTATCGTAGGTAAACCTAACATCGTTAAATTGGTTTAGTGTTGAACGTTTAATCCATTGTGAAATGTCACTATAAACCCTACTTACCGGTCTTATCCCACCATTAGGTTCTACAACGTTATATGTTTCTTTACTACCTATTTGTTGTGTTTTTAATTTTTCACTAAAGGCTATTTGTTGTTGTTCGTTAGTGAATTTTAGTGATATACATTTATTACCTGATGAAAATATTTCGTTATTTCTTATTTCACTTGGCCAATCTATAATACTTATTTCTTTTCCGTTAATTACTACTTTTGGTGTTTCTTTTATTTCACCCTGATTAACTTCTCTACTGATATTATAAGGTATTTCAATTTTATTAGTAGACCCTAAATTAAAATCCATTAGGTTAGCGTTAATTTTAAAGTCATTTTCTATTGCATATACTTGGCTATTAACTAACTCCAAAGCTTCTGCTGGTATGTTTTGTTTGGTTAATTGTTTTTTATAGTCATACCTAACCTCACCAGAACTTAAATCACTATTATCTAGTGTTAGGTAAACAGTACTAAGATTTATTTTTTTTCTTGGGACTATTGTTTGTTTAGGTATTATTATGTCCGGCATAAAACCTTCTATAACAACATTATCAGTAACCTCACAGTTAAAACTTAAAGAAGTTGTGTATTGTCCACAGTATTGAGATAGAATGTCCATGTCAAAAGAAAAACTGTCAACATTTTTTTTACCTACACTAGGCAATACCATTCTGATTGGGTGTTGTCCTGTATTTGGTTTTAGAGCTCCTATAACACCCCCAGTACTGGTTTTTTGTGGGTTGTAATAATTTCTATGAGATAAAAATGCTCCAAAGTCTTTGCCTTTTACTGACTCAAAAGAATATTTTCCGTTACTACCAACAAAAACTTCTAAAACAATGTCTGTTTTATTAATACCTATTGGGTCTAAATATTTTTTTACTTTTACGTATTTTGCTTTGAATCTTAGGAATAATCTCTTACTGTTATTTTCTGTTTTTACAAAAACTTCAGCTGGAAACTGTGTGTCGTATGTTAAAGTAAAACACTTTCTTTTATTATATGTTTTATTATTAAATGTGCCTGAAGCATAAAACACAAACTTTAACTCATTACTGAGTACCCTAAAATCAACACTACTATTATAAATTTTTGCCATACCTTTAATAACTAAAATTAGAGCTACTTACATTATTACTTTGTCCTTGTGCTTGATTACCATAATTTCCTATAGTTGTGGTTGTCACTATATTATAACCATCAATCCAAGATTGTGTATATGTCCCAAAACATTTAAGACCTTCTATATGTAGAATATTATCCGTTGCTCCTTGTTTTGTAAATATAGATTGTGATAAGTATTTGTCTTTATTACTGTGGTAACTATTTGCTAACCTATTTGTAACAACCCTAACTATTTCACTTCCCGCAGCTTGATTTTGATTATCTATATTGTATTGGTTGGCGTAACTAGATATTGGATTTTGTGTAGCTCCACTTATAATACTGTTAAAGTATAGAGAACCTGGTGTCGGTGGTGCTGGTAATCTCATACTCATAGGGGTACTATTCACCATTGCTTGTGGATAAGAAGTATACCCACTTAAGGCGGTACCAGTTAATAACATCTGAGGGATAATTGGCATTGTGTTTCCTGTTGGGCTAAAACATCTGTAAACAAATTTATCTCTATGAAATGCAGAATTTTCTACTTTTTCACCACTTGTCCATAATGTTGTTGCTGGAACCATTTTTTCAACAAGTTTAATCCAATAACTCCCTAATTCACTAACATAATCTAACATCTTATTATAGGTGTACTTATTGTTGTCACCACAAGAACCATAATATTCCTCTAAGTATTGTAAATATATTTTTTGTAGTACTGGATAACCACCTGTTTTACCATCATTAATTGTCATCCTATTTCTAACATCAATTAAAACTTTCCAGAAATTGTTAAGAAATCTTTTAAAATGCATGTTTCTAGTATCTATACTAAAACCTGCTTTTGTTTCATCAAATGTATATATGTGATTTAAAATTAAGTCCTGACCAACAAAATAATCATCCAAAACACCAATCTTCATATCTTCCATAGTATTTCCGTAGGTCTCATAGGTACCTAAAGCCATTGGGCTACCGTCCGCGTAAACAGTATAAACTGCTCCACCACCACGTTTTAACTTAATTTCACATTTAAAAAATTTATCAGTACCTGTTGGCCAACTATCATAGTTTTGGAAAGTTGCGATTATTGTTGCTGACCCACTATTATTATTATCTCCATGAATGAAAATTTTATTTTGGTCAAAAATGATTCCCTCTTGTGATAAGTTTGTCATGTTGAGGGTTGTTCCTATTTCAGCACTTGTTGTGGTTCCTTTTACAAAACCTATAAACGTATTTGGTCTTGCTTGGTTTACACAAACCTCAAATCTTAATATAGCTCCTTTAGACCTTCTAAAATGTCTGTGTGAAGCAAATCCACCATTCCAATTAACTGGACCTAAAGCTCTAAATTTACTACCAGTATATGGTTTATTACCATCTGTACTTCCTACAATAGTTTGTGAGTAATTTGCTCCATACCATTTGTCCGGTGTAGTTCCACTATTAATAACTGGTTTTTGAAATGTACTGTATAGTGTCCCACCTGTCATAGTTGTGTCAGCACTAAAGAAACAATCGTATTCAACTGATTGTTTATAGACATCATATACTAATGCTTGACCTATATTCAAGGATATGTCAACATTTTTTACATTCAATACTAGTCTTTCGTCTTGTGTTTGGTAGTACGAAGCTCTTGTGTCGTATACCCAATCTCTTGTTTCTAGTTCAGGTTCTTTTCTATTCCATGATTTTTTATCATCAATCATCCTTGTCAGACCAAAACCAAAATACATATGTGGAAATCTTCTAAACCTATCTAGATAAGGTGATTTAACCCTATTAGAATATTCACCACCAGTCCAAAAACCACCCCAGGTAAAATTTTCAAATTTATTTATTATAGATGGTGTACAACCAGTTAAAATAGATTTGTCTTGATTAACTACCACATCTGATTTATGTTCTTCTGTTCTGTGGTACCATCCAGCTCCTCTTTGGAAAAAGTAGTTGTTTGTTATTCTTGGCCTTATCGGGAAACCTTCATTGTCTATTGGGTAGTCACTTCTTTGGAAGTTGTGTGATGTTGTCCCTGTTTCGTAGTAAAATTGACTTAGTGGTACACTGTAATTTATTGTTGATGATGAATAGGTTCCTCCAGATATTCCGGACCAACTACTATTAAATTTATTAGGCATTTGTTCATAGTGGTAAGTACCTCCTGTTGTCATCGCATTAAGACTATTATCATCCCATACAAATGTTAGTGGGGATTTCATGTTAATTCTTGTGTCCGCTAAAACAACATATTCATTAAATTCAATTAATGCTTCAGGTGCACCCACCAACGTTAATAAGAATTCTATAGCTTTTCTTGTACCTTTTGATTTAAATAGATAACCGGTGTTTAATAATATTCTTCTATATAACTCAACATCTAATTCAGCTGGGGTCATTCCAACACTACTTCCTGAGTAGGTAGGTTTACTTACCCCCAACACACTATCTAAAAATCCTACCTTATCTAACGTACTTGGTGTTGACCACCCTAGTGTTTTTGCAAAATTCTTAATTAACCCATTAGGTATGTTATTTTTACCATCGTAGGTTACATTAGTCATATATGCTATCCCATCTACAAAAGTTTTTATGTCGTCAAAACTCCTACCGTATATTTGAAGTGTTTTTTCTATTTTTTGGTCTGATGTGTCAAACTCTTTTAGTGTTGGTGATGTTAAAAATCTAGATACTAGGTTTGTTTTTATGTTATCTAGTTCGTCACCTATGTCTGCCAAATTTTTTAAGTAGTTGGTGTATCCGGAACTAACCACATCTAAATTTACATCATCACTTAAAGGCCAAGTTTTATTTATGTAATCATAATACTTAACACCAGAACTTGTTTCTTTGATTATTTTAAATTTAGCTGTATAGATAGGTTTTACATCTCTAGTCATTAAAAAAGCTTCAATACCTTTTAAAGATTTTAATTGCCTTTCACTTTCAGAACTATTAGGTTTTAAATAAAATTTTGTATTGGTGGTTGTTGTATTATCACCAAAAGGTTTTCCTTCTACGGACATCACAATAAAGTCTGACCCCAAAGTTTGTGCTGTAAATTCAACTACTTTATATTCTTTGGTGCCAATTTTATTGTTAAAAGTTAAAACATAATCTTTATATTCATTCGTTAAGTTTCTTAGTTTAGATGTTTTTCCTTCAGCAATTTTAGTTATTGTGGTTGCTGTATTACCTAAATTTTCTAAATTTAATAATATAGCTTCAGGGGTTAAATGCCCATCTAAAAGATTACCGTTAGTTGTAAATTCTATGTTAAATGGATTAGATATGTAATTTACTTCACTTCTAAACGTTGTTCTATTTGTTGTTATATTGTAACTTATATTATACGCTGTTGTGTACCCAGTTGTTTCATAGATATCTGTTCCGTCAAAATATAACGCTGCTGGAAAAATATTAATAATATTGTCTACAGCTACGTTTAATCTTTTCTTTAAAGAACCATATAAAACAAAACTACTTAAATCACTAGTATCATTATTTATAAAAACTTCTATATGGTTACTTGCTGTAGTTTTTGCTATTTCTAAATCAGCTATACCTAAAGTAGATAGTGTTATTGGGTTAGAAAAACTGTTTATTTCATAGCCTACTGGTACTGGATTACTCACATTTTGAGTAAAGGAGAATGTGCTGTTAGTCATTTGTGAAGAACCGTCAGTTATTTGATTACCGACTAAATTATCACTAAATGTTTCACTACCGTTTGGTGGTGCTGGAGGGTATCGGAATTTATTACTTGCCATAATTCCGAATTTAAACTTTTATATTGCTAAAAATCTTACCAAAATCTATATTATTACCCCTATTTTGTCTAACCTCATATAGTTGGTCATTATATTGGTCTCTAACCTCATATAAATCGTATTGAGCGTATATGTTATTATTACCGGATAAATCATACAATGTATATATTCCATCCTCCATAGATTTTGTTTGGTCTCCATAAGCTGCTATAGCTAATGTTTCAAAGTCGTGGTCTACCATTTCAATATCCAATACTAGTGGATTAAAAAACGTGTTAGTTATTATAACTTTTTGACCTGGTTGACCAATAAATGGTATAGCATTTGGGTTATTGGATGGTGCACTTGTTGGTGTTAGTGTACAAAAAATTAAATTGGTTTGTTTATTGGTGTACACATACCTTGGTGATATTTGATTTGGATTTGATAGATTTGCTGTTACTGGTTCACAAAAAAAGTTGGATGTTACTATTCTATAAAAATTATGTATTTTTTCGTCGTTTAGTTGTAGATATTCTATTCTGTACCCAACTAGACCGTGTGGTTGGAACCTACTTCTATATTCTGTTGGTATGTTGTTTAAGTCGAATACCAATCCTTTTACGTTTGGTAGTGATGATAGTATACCACAATCCACAATTTCTGTTCTTATTTCTGCTGGTCTTATGTAAACAGTATATATTCCTTTATTTGCAAAAATGTTTGATGGTAAATTTAGGTTGTACAGTCCACCTAAAACTTCAACACCAGCAGATGCTGGACCTCCAGTACCAGCAGCGTGATAGTATGGTGTAAGTACTGTATTTGCTTGTAATTTAAATAACGTGGTATTACTAGTAGCGTCTCTATTTGGTGCTGAATGCACAATTACTTCCATGTCATCTGGAAGTACATCAGCTGGTCTTTTTATTCCGTATGCTCCTAATGCCATATATTAAGGTTGTTTGTCAATTTTATAGAATCCTCTTCCGTGTAATTCTAGTTCACCTAGATTTGGTACCTGTCCTAACCTTTGTGGTCTTTCAAAAACAGTAATCCTACCTCTTTCTATGAATATGTTAGACCTAACTTCTGGTCTTTCACACACATTCATCAATACTTCCTCTTTTGTTAGTGGAACTATACACCCTTTTACTTCAACTTTTTGTAAAGACATAGTTTTTTATTATAAATATCTAGGTACTCATTTATTTGTATGATTATAAATATAATTTCTATAACGGTACTATGCCAGTACCACAACCATCACAATTTTCATCAACCCCACATGAAACAAATTGCCCATCATATTCATAAAGGTTAAATATATCCCAAAGTCCAGATTGTCCTGATGAACCATCTGATGAGTCTATAGTAAAGAAACAATTCCCTGGTATTCCATCGTTTAGTGGGTCTGGGTCAATACCGGTTCCTCCAGCTACACAACACACACAACAACCCCCCGATAATGTACCTGTACCATAATTCCACAAACCACTTACGTCAGGACCATAATTTCCACCAGCATAAGTACCATCAGGTACCATAAAACATTCACCAATCTGAAGTGTTTTGTTTGATGGGGTTGTAGAAAATGATGAAGCTCCTAATCCAACCCAAGTTAAATTGTCATTTGGCCCTATATAACCAGCATTTTGTAAATTTGGTTCACAACAACCACAAGTACCTTGACAACAAGAATGTGTACATCCCGTATAGTCGTCTATCGGGAATGCATAGTCCCAAACATTTCCTGGGCCTCCCGTTGTACCAGTACCTGTTATTTGCCAACAATCACAAATTGACGAACCAAAGTTACAAGGACATGACCTGTATGCGTGGTGTTTCATCTCAACACAACAACCCTGACTTGCATAGCTTGTTTTTGAAGCGTCATATACTTGACATAATAATGTTGGTGCACCTGGGTCTGTATACAGACCCGAATCATTAAATTTTTCAGAACCCACAGTTGTTACAGCTAAAGTACCAGCTCCTGGTAATCCAAAACATGGATGAGTAGTAGCGAATGGTCCTGGTGTATATTGACAATTATCGTTACGCATAACATCATTTACGTCAGCAAGACTTATACAATTTTCAATATGTGTGTTGTAGTTAATTTGGACGTTAGTATATGTACTAGCCCAATCAGAACCAGTACTAAAAGCTTGACTAAGTGTGAACGCACAAGGACCGTTACCGGAGTTAGTGTAGTGTGCGTGTAATAGAGCTGAGTCTACTGTAAATAAATAGCCCGAAGCATTAGGTCCTGTTGTAATAGGACAAGGGTAATATGTGTTAACTGGTGGCCAAACAACCCACGTCGGAAAACTTGGAGATGGTATCAATGCTGCACCTAAAGTATACACCATATTTATAGCTTGTAAGTTAGGGTTAACATGATTAATAAAGAAATTTATAAAGTCTTCTCCCGAACCTACCACACCACTATGGTTAGTTGTACTACATTTAGAGTACCCACCCCAAAACGGATTAGTATTACATAACCAACTCCAACACTTATCATTACAGTCTTGTTGATTTGCGAAAACATGTGGGTCACCAGGAGGGTAATTACCTTGTACACAACCAACACTTAAAGATACATTTTCTTGACACTTCCATGTTAATGTAGGTGTTCCCCCAGTTGGACATGATACACACTTTTTATCGCAAGGTGCCCACCATGGGTGAGAACCTCCACCAGGTACACCACCCTGCTGAGTCGCCCCTATTGCAGTACCTCCAATTGGGTTATACATATTTGCTCCATCTGCACTATTACCTGATAAATAATTACACCAATGTTCTGATGGTGAATACTGGTCAGGAGTTAGATTTGGGACATCGTTAGTATCCCACATTACGGTCCTAACCCAACAACAATCTGGTGTTGCTGGGTCTATCACTATTTGTCCATAATTCCAATATGGTTCTGTGTTGGTCCATGTTTGTGGTGTTGAATGTGGTATTACATTTGGAAAAAACCAACCATCAAATGTAGCTGGTACACCAATTTGTGACATCGTAAATTGTCCAGTTGTAGGGTGTAATATTGGATTAAAATACCCATTAAACCCAGGCCCTTGTCTTATCCACTCTATTTTTTTACCTACACAATCTGCACAATCCGCTTGTGAACAATTATTGGTTAATGTCATACAACTATAGTAACTATCATGACAATCATTTGTACATGTATTACAATTCCAATCTAAATAACATGGTTGACTTACTGGTGGTGATGTTATGCAGGGTTGTTGTAGTTGTAAATCCAGGAAACTTTGACATTTACATCCTGGGGGATTAAAACCGTTTACTTGGTATTGTGACCCTCCTGGTGTTTGACATACTATACAACATGGTGATGGTCCAGCGTTTGTAGCTGGTATAAGTCCTCCTGGACCTATTACTGGTCCTAGTGGTCCTAATGGTCCTGTTGGGTCAGTAATCATAGCCTCTTTATTCATTTCTGTTGCCACATAACTACGTGGACTACTAGCATTAGTTAAGTTTGGCATTATACCACAATTACCCATACCTACTTGAGTGTCACCCCAATTACACTTACAAGGTATTGGGCCTTGTACCACATAAAAAGTAGTACCTCCTTGACCATCATTGTGTTGACAGCATATTTTACAATTACCCAAACCACTTCCTGATTTACATTCAATAATTCCAGGACCTGAACATACTTGGTTACAAGGAAGTCCTGTTGGGTTAAACATCATCTGTTGTGTGTTAGGTAAACACCCTCCTTGCCCATCATCTTCACAACAACAACAAGGTGCTGGTGGACACTCAATTAAAGTAAGATTAGCACATGCTTGGTCACAAGGAAGTCCTAATGGATTTACTGGTGATTGTGATGTTCCTGGGCTACACTGACCGAAACCATCATCTTTACAACAACAACAAGGTGCTGTAGGTGTAGGGTCACAACAAAAAACACATAATTCCTGACATTCAGCTAAACTATCAAAAGGGGTAGCTCCTAAATTATAACTTAGTTGAGCACTTGTATTTCCTGCTGTACCATAAACAAAATCACCATAAGTAGCAATAGAATTTACTTGGTTATCAATGTAGGGATATTCTTGTACACAATTAGTTGATTGACTATGTTGAATATTAGGGTAGGTGGTGTTGTAAGCTAGGTTTGAGTCACACCACCATCTTTCTTTATATGTAACAGGTGGACAATCTGCGTCACATGGAATCCACATTATATCAGTACCATATACTGGTAAACCTGTGGTATTCATAACATTCATATATATGTTGTAATAATCTGAAGGTAACATTGTAGTGTCATAACTAGACCAATCACCGTCTGCCAGTATCATTATATAACAACACCCGTCTTGGGTTACAATATCACCATATTGGTATGGTCCTCCGGTTACTGGATTACCTGCTGGAGACCAACCTAATGGGGTGTTATTAAAAGTTGTTATCGTAATCCAATAAGTTAATAACACACCTAACCCATTATCGTAAGAATATGGGTATGTACCGTTTTCACATTCATCACAACCACAACACTTCTCACCAAAAGTTGTTAAAGAATCACAACAAGCCAATGAAAAACATGGTGGAGACCAATTAAGTGGGTTAGTTGGTGTTGATGTAACTTCGCACACGCACGCATCATTACATTCAAATTGACATACTTTTTGACAACTTGATAAGGCTGAAGGTCCTGTATATGGACCTGAAATTAAATTATTAATTACAGGGTAAACTACACAACCCAAAATATCATCACAATAATAATCTTGATATATGGTAACACATGGTTCTTCGTTTACAGCACAAAGTGATAAGTCCTCATAACATGAGTGACATGCACATCCATAAGTTCCTCCTGGATTTAACGCCGCACAGTACCAATTTAATAAACACTCCCCACTAATATCACAATCACAACAAAATTTACAAGCTTCTTTACAATTACCTAAACTTGTAAAGAACCCTCCTGGGTCTGTGGCTCTATCTAAACCACCTGAACCAAATAAATTTACATCTAATAAACCACTAGTGTTACTTACACAACCACCAATATCGTTTACTTGGTCGTAATGACACCAAATTTCTTTTGCGTCTAATGAACAATCACACGGTGTATTTGTTGCGGTCGCTAAGTAACAATCTAAAGCATTAACGTATGCCGTACCAGCACAATTTGTTATGTTACCAACAAAAGTACATACGGACAAACCATTTTTATCACAACACCAATTACATTCTTGTTGACAATTGGCTAATGAAGTAAAGTTTGTAGTTATAGGGTCTTGGTATTGTGCATGACCAGAATTTACCTGTACACAACCAGTACCATCTACATTTACTACTGGTGGATAATTACTACTACAAGGTGCACTATCATCACAATACCATTGTGGAGGTCGTACCGTAGGACAACAATCTGGTAATAAAAGATTAACTGGGTTTATACCCATACATTCATTATAGGAGTTATAAGCATAAACATTTGGTGGACAGTCTGTTGGTATTGGTCCTGACGCTAGAATTAATTCTTGTTGGTAGGTTGCACACATAGGTAAACAAGGACTTGTTCCTGGTACACAAAAACATTGTGCAACACACTCAGGGCCACTACCATCATCACAGGTTGGGCCACTGTAACAATTAACTAGTGGTCCTGTTCCTAGACCTGGATTACACCCACTAGGTTGACACCCATCTGGTGTACATGAATATCCTGGGTCATACCCACCACTTGTACAAGCTGAACATGGGTTATAAGATGTTCCTTGCCATACAAACGGTAAAGGAATTGGTCCTGGTGTTTGATTACAACTTCTCCAACAATTAGGTACACCCATATGAGGTGGGTCTCCAGGAGTAAAATGGTTACAATCGTATGTACTTGCATCACCTGGAGTAAATGGTTGTCCTGGTGGAAGTATAATATCACAATGACATTTAAAACAACAGAAATCAGTATCTGTATCACCCCAGTAAACAGCATCATTTAAATCGTAAAAGTTATATAAACTATCCCAAGCACCCATTGAGTTTACTGGTGCTTGACATGCACAATCACACGCATCACTTTCTTCGTCACAACATGTTGGATATGTATCTCCTGAACATAAGGCGTTAGTACAATCAAACATAAAACACCATGGAAGATTTGGGTCATAGACATAACCCGGTTGCGTTGGGTCGTTACATCCGGCTGGTGGTCCTGGGGTTACAAATAACGATACTTCGTATGAACAAGGCCAATCACCTAGAGGTGAAGGTATTCCGGCTGTTGGATAAAAGTTTTGATTTAGGTTGGATGTTGGGTCATCATCACATTTTGCGTAACAACAACCTTCATTTGCGTAACAACACGCTGAGTAATTAGTATAACCAGTAAATAGAGGGTCTGGGTCACTAGTTTGCCAACCTAAAGCATTTATATTAGCAAGGGAAGACCCAAGTTGACACCCAACATTAACACTTGGTGTTTGTCCTGTATCAGTAAAACAATCCCAACCAAAATTACATTGACAAAAATCTAAACAGTCCGCTTGGCTAGGGAAAGATACTATCCCGTTTAATCCTCCTGATGGGTCTGGACCATATAGGTCAGGATTTTGAGAGATAAGTGTGGGACAAGGGTCTGGCCATGTATCTACACATGGGGTAGAGTTGTCACAATCACAAAGCCAACATGTCTGTACGGAAGTACAAGCTGTTACACAAGCTGCTTCCGTTGGGAATGGACCTGCACCACCTGGTGATGCAATTGGTACTGGTGGACATGAAGATATGCTATAACATGGTATACAAGGACTTTGATATGGTCCTGGTGATGGTGGATTATATGGTAAAAAAGGGTCTTCACACCACCAACTACAAGGAACATCACCAATAACATTTGCAACCCCATAATATATCAACATATTTTGTTCACAATCTGCTGATGTAGGCCATAATACATTACCTGGTATTTCTGAACCAATAGTTAAAGGTCCTGGTGATGGTAACCCACCAGTTGACTCACACCCAGTTTCACAATTCCAAGTCCAGACTGTATTAATACAACATTCTAATATAGCCCCATTAGGTGCTATATTCATTGGTGGTAAAAATAAATTATTTAAGGTGTTAGCTGCCACACCATTATTACAGTCATTTATATTGTATATTGGACTTATAAATAGGTCATGATTGTAAGCTAGGTCCGTAGCTGTACTATTTATCGCGTTAACACTAATCATAGTATTAACATAAAGAGGTTCGTCTAAAAAGCAATTTATTTCATCACAACAAGGAACCCCAACAGCTGATGGTGTTGTGCACGAATAAGCTGGTGGTTCACAATAATCAATACAATCTTGTTCTGTTGCGAATGATAATGGTGTGAAGTATAGTGGGTCATCAGATAATATAGGTATACATCCTTGACATGAGTATTGAGATATACATTTCCACCTATTTTCAAAACAGGTACCACTTATTAAGTTAATGTTACAGTCACCCCAAAACATTTCACCCGTTACAGTTATTGGGTTACCAAATTGGTCTAATGTATCTAGTGTTGCTCCAGATATCATAATACAATCAAGATTACTTGCTCCAGGTAGAGGACATGCTTGCCACATTGGTGATGTGTCTGGTGGTCCATAGGTTGCTGTGTCAGAGCAAGGGAAGTATGCTGCAACATTAGCATTTAAACAAACATAACAAACACCATTATAATTTGCTGTATCATTTTCAAAATATAAACCAAATCCTGAGCTCCATACTCCACCTAACCAACCAAATGGAGCACTATTCATTTGACCTGCATTCCAAATACCGTTTATAGGTGGGTTAGCTATACAATCATAATCACAATTTGCTTCTGGTCCCTCTACAGGACAAATCCAACTTACACAACCTATATAATCCCATTCAGTTGAGTATTGCATTGTATAACCAGTAGGTGCACTTAAAGTACCACTAACTAAAGCTTGGTAACAATTTCCATATTCTCCTTCTACATAATCACCAGCGTTATAAAAGTTACCTGAACTATAAATGTAACTTACTAATGTAAAGTCGTTACACGGTGTATTTGTTCCTGGTGGGCATGAAACACATTCTGGTGCACATGCTTCCCACACATGTGTATATACACCACCATCGTTATAGGTACCTTCTTCCATCATAACAGGTGCAGTACCAAACCATGGGTCTGATGATGATATGTTTGTAACTGCCATATAACAACAACAAGAGTTAAATGTTACGTCGTAAACAATATCACCTATACTGTAGTTTCCACTTGGTGACCAGTCACCTACGACAACACCAGGACCAATACTGTGTGGTACTCCAGTTACTCTATCTACATACTCATCTTTTGTTGTACAATATTCACAATCTCCTGATGGACAAGCTATACATTCCTCAGCACCCCAAGCTAAATTATCTAAACCACAACTAGTAGCTTCAAAAATTGTTATACCATTATTAAAGTCCCAGAATCTAATAGGTGTATCACCATCTGCAACACCTGTAGAATTAGCTGCTGAAGATATTGTGTAAGCTGTATAAGCTGCTCCAGCAAAATCTATAGTACCATAAACCCCAGTTAAAAATCCATTAGTTATTGGGTCTAGTACGTCACCACCTATAGGTACTGTAACCCCAGCATTAAATCCTGGTGGTAGGTTAGCGGTGTTTGAGTTAGTGTATGTTTGGAAATTTCCTAAAATACTGTCTGTAATTCCTGATACTGTAAAACATGGTTGTCCTCCTTGTGAACCAGCACCAAAAGTCATACCACTATACTGATTTATATGTGTTCCAGAATCAAGAGGCATATTAGGGTAATCGTTAAAATACCCTGTAGAACCACCTTGAAAACCACTTGGATTACCAAATATATCATAAGTCATAGGTCCTAGTAATGGGCTAGCTTGGTCCATTTGTAATGTAGGGTTTGTTGGTGATATTACTGACCCAGCCATTACAGCGTAAGTCTCTAGAGGTACTGTTATAACTTTTGACGTGCTTAGCGGTCCCCATGGTGAGTCTTGAGTGATTGTTATGGTATATTGTCCTGGTGTTGTGTAGGTGTGTAGTGATTGTGTTGTTAAACTTGGGTAGTACAGTACTTGTGTAGACATACCTAGTACACCCCAATCTATAGTATATGGTGACTTTTGAAATGTTTCGTAGTAGCCAAAGTCTGTTGTGTTAGTAACTAACACGTCCATACCACCTGAAGATACTCCTGAAAATATAAAATTTGCAAAAATTTCTTGTTGTGATATATTTCCATCCCAAACAGAGTAATGTCCAATATCATTAAAATCTTGGCTTATAAAAATTGGTATTTTACTTAGTTGTTCTCCTAACGGATTTTGACATTCACAACCAAATGTATTTGGTGTTATGTTAACTGGGCTAATACTAGCATTACCGATGCTTATAACACTTTGTGTTTGGTTAAAACTATCCGTATATGTATTTCCAGATAAAGTAACATTTAAACCTTTAAATAACGTATATTGAAAACCGTCAATACTTGTACAATGGAATGGACTACTACTTGGTCCGGTGTTCCATAAAATTACACAAGGGTCTATAGGTGAACAGTGTTTTAATTCTTCAGGAAATATATTAAGTATATCACCATTAATTGCTGACATAACATCAATCCCAGTTGCGTTGTACATGGTAACTCCTGAACAATTTGTACTAGTATTTATAGGCCAAAAATTGGTCCCCCCACTACAGGGTATCTCCCAGTGTATGTCTGGATTTATTCTTTTTATTCTAAACTTTTGTACTTCCATTGATTATATAATATATTCGTACCATCTTATTGGTTGCCCTGTTGTCATACCCACTTCACCCAGTATAAGGTTCATGGTGTAAGCGTTATTATTAAATTCCGTCACTTTATAACTATATTTTGGTGTTACCAATTCATTAACATCTATATCAACCCTATAATAAAACCAATTTGTTGGTTCTATTGGGTCTATATTACCCGTAGGGTCAGCGTTAATAAATCTTACAATTTTTCCGTCTAATGCATTAAAAAATTTACACGACATATAAAAAGTTTCTATTTCAAAAAGGTCTCTATTTTTTAACCAATGTATATAGTAACTCTCATCTTTTCCTCTTATAGGCCCTAAATTTAGTTTTGGTTCCCAAACATCATACACAGGACTTAGTCCTTGTGCGGCTTGTTGGTAGTACGCTACTGGGTCTTCGTCTGGGTCTATGGGTACTTGGTATTTGTCACAGTTTGTTGTTGGTAGTACAATAGTGAACATTAGTTTTTGTTCTTCTCTAACTGGTGTGTCGTAGAAATCAAATTTCCAAAAACTTTGTGTAAACGATTTTTTATTTCTATATAAGTCCCCGTCTGTAAATCCAGCGTTATTAAAATTAATACTGTTAGCTCCATAATTTCCGTTAACACTATCAAAAAACCTAAATTCGTAGAATATGTTATTATTAGAAGTAGTGTTACCATAATAATATCTGGTAGTTTCATAATCCTGTATCATATTTACCGCATCTTCTAACTCTACTTGTTCGTAATCAGTTATAAGTTGTTCTCTACCAGCCTCATCAAATACTTGACCCAAGGGTACGGTGATATTTTTTTCACCTGGTTTTACTCTTATTTGTATTCTATTCACAGACATCTCCAAATTGTTGTATAAAGTTTAGGGTTCCTGCACTATAACCGTGTAATAGTGGTTCTATCATAAATTTAATCCCTAAGTAAGGATAATGTGCATCATTTAAGTATGGGTAACTTACCCCTAATTTTTTAAAGTCACCAAGTTCTTCATAAAACCCTACAGGCAGTATTGGTCTCCATCTATGTGTGGCTTCTGATTGTAAATATTTAGCGTATTGTGGTGAAGTTTTAAAATCAATATTAGAATCAATTGTGTTTGAGAATTTTCTTACAGGTATTTTATAGTGTGGTTGGTACTTGTATTTAGATAGTACTGTACCACCATAGTTGCCAACTTCCATCATCGCATCAGTATTAAATTTTAATGTATGGCCTATTTCGGAAATACTATATTCTTGTAATTCATATGGGTTATACTCAACAAAAGCTCCCCTAAAAATATCACCTTTAATTGGTAAATTTATCCCTAGTAACCCATTTTGTATTAACCTAGTTGGGTTGGTTGCATTGTCTATTGCTGGGTCAACGTTTCCGTCATGCCTAAAATTCCAGTCCCAACCATACCCAGCTGGTGAAAAATTAGGAGCAGATAAAAAGTCCCAAACTAAATTACGATTAGTGGCAAATATGGTTAAATATAAATCACCTACTGGTCTATTTAAATTATCGTAATACAATTCACGGTCTATATCTACATTACAATTCCACAAATATGATGGGAAGTCTTCTCTAATAACTGTTTTTGTTACGTTGTCTGGTGTTTTTCTAGCGTTAAAAACCCTACCTCGTTTTTTATAAATCCCTTCTTGGAACCCAGCACTATCTAAAGTATAGTCATTTGGGTTTGTAATTAGTTTATGTTCGTGGACATAGTATTGGGAAAGTGTTTCTCCACTATTTTCTAAATTAAGTATTTTTTTAAAAGTTCCTACATCGTTATTACCCACAACATTTAATGCTTGACCGACTAAATTTATGTTTGCTACATATTTTTCACTATTTGTTACCTCACTACCTAAAAAATCTATTTTAAATACGTTCTCTTGTTTACTAGTACCAGGAGCAACATTATATGTGTATTCAATATCAAGTGAACTAATTATGTTAGAACCTCCTATTGGTGTGGGTGTAGGTTGTAGTTGTATGTATTGTCCCGCTGTTAGATTATGTGGTACAGGACATGTTAGTCTAGCAATTAATTGACTGTCTGGTGTGTCACCACTTATTACATCCAACTCAAAAGGAATTCCATCTGAAGATATAAAATTCATACCAGATGACCCAGTGTAGTCACTATAGTATGTCATTGATTGTCCTGTATTAGCAGAAAAAACGTAAGAAATATATGTCACCCAATTGTCTTGGTATGCTGTCAAATCTTCATATCCACCAACCGTAGCCGTTAACCCATATCTATCTGGTGGTATAAAATCAAACACACTAGATGGTGGTGTGCCTAAACATGGTGTACCACCAGGACAACCAATATAGTCAGGCATAAAGTACATATTTTTAACATAATTAACATCATTTAAAAATGTTTCACCACTTATTATGTTATTATAAACAACATCTATTTTTCCATACAATCTATATGTACTAGAGTATTCTCTTTCTGCCTCAAATTGGTCTACTAGATTTAAAGAACGATTTCTTTCCCCTTGTATTAAAGTTCTCCTGTCTGAGTTAATTAAAGGGGTTAGTGACACGTCTTTATTTTGTGACCCAGCATAACGTGAAACACCCCTTACTATTCTTATATTTTTTTCATTACTCATTATAAAACAGAATTAGCTAGTTCTTCATCAACATATTTTCGTACAAAAGTGTTAAATGCTGTTTGTCCTGGTCTTAACCCAAAATAATAAAATAGTGGTTGTGAAAAATTTATATTTGAGTCGGATGTTGGTGTTAGTATTGGTCTGGTTAGTGATGGTGCCATATTATTTTGATAGTCCCCCGCTAAAATTGGGTTATTACCCCAAGGACTAGTAGATGTTACAGAGGCTCCACCCCAAGTATCAAACTCATACTCCCCTAAAGTGCCAGCCCAATCATTTTTCCATGTACCAAATGCTGCTCCTGGAGCGCCATCTAAACGCCAAGAATAAAATGGTACTGTTTGTGATGAGGCAGATAAATCGTAAGTTAAACAATTTATTAAATCTACCCCAGTCATCATTGTTTGTGTTGATGCTGTAAACATAAGTGGTTCCCATTCAATATCATAATATGTAGCTCCCATTATGTTAAGTGCGTTGGGTACGTAAATACCTGTTCCATTAGGGCCTACAGCTACGTTAGGTATTGGATACTCCATTTGTGCATTAACTGGTGGTGTTGTTGTTGGTCCAGTTGGACACTCACATTCTGTACCACCTACATTGGTTTCGTACCCAAATACTCCCAACATACAATTTTGCATTAAACATTGTGCTACATCACCACCAATTTCTTTTTCTGGTCTTACGAAGAATGAATAAAGAGCCATATTTGGGTTATCCATTTTCATGTTATATACGTCTGAAACTAAATCTGTAATGTCTTGGAATGTTGTACTACCTATTTGGTCTGTAACAGAGCATTCTGTACCGAATCTTTCATCAAAACATACTTGTTGTATACATTGGTTTCTAGAACCCATATCTACTATAGTTGTTGGAAATAATATATGTCTATTCATATCTCCCGATGCATGGTCACTACCACTACTACCAGCAAAAGCCCACCAAGGATTATACACACCATCATCATCACCCATAAAGGCACCTGGGTTAGCTTGATTTACGTTTTGTGCTGGACAAGACCTATAGTAAAATACGTGGTCTATTGGGTGTATGTATGCTGTTTTTTTACAGTAACTTGAGTCTGTGTAGGTATCGTGAACAATACCCTTATAGTCTGTAAATCCACCAACAGCAAATTGTAATTTTGCTCTAAACTGGAATTGATATAGGAATCCACTAACCCAATCATTTTCCCAAAAATAATTCATAATACCATTACATAAGGCTACAGCTACTTTTTCTCTACGTATATATTCGTTTATTACAACCATATTAAAGTTGTTAGCTATACAAGCTGGGTTTATACATATAACTTTTACATAACAACCACCACCCGCGTACTCATCTTTTCCACCACCTGAACCTGTACCGTTAGCTGTCGAGTCGTACCCATAGTTATCTGGACAACATATTTCGTCTTCGGAATTATAATCAGGACAACAAATATCGTCAGTCCAAATAAGTAAATTAAACACACTAGCTCCTCCAGGTGCATTACCTACAGAGCATGGTGATGTAGGTACCCCACCACCAGTAGTACCACAGTTAGGGTCCATAAGTTCACAACAAGTACTGTTTGATAAGTTTTGCATATCTGAATTTGCCCCTGCTCTACATTTACACCTTTCACATTCTGGGTATTTTTGTTGGTGTAGGGAGTACATTACAATACCAAACCTAAACCCATAAAAACCACATCCGTTTGGTTCATGTGGACAGCTACTCTGAAATATCTGAATACTTCCACAACCTAAGGATGAAGCAATTGGTGTTAAAAACCCAAATGGGTAGAAAGAAAAACCCCAACTCCAAACTGAAAAACTAACCCCTATAGGTATTAACGCACACATGATTTGACAAAGTACGTATATTATTAAAAATACAATAAAAAATATTATACCAACCACAAATGCTAGTATTGCGGCCAAAGCCTGTAAAAAGAAATACAATCCATGTAGTATTGATAATAAAAACATATACAGCATTATCATAAATTTATTTCTTCTTACCGCACTATTTACAGGAAAAAACATTGCACTAGTAGCACATTGTTGTTCTGCTTCTGGTAATATTTCTTTAACACCAGTAAACTCTCTTCGTCCTCCATGTTTTACGTGGTCATGAAATTGTGATGGTGTATAAACCCTGTTAAACGTCATATCGTAAAAATAATCTTTTGCGGCCGGCATTAGTTCTTGCTGTGCGTGTGGTGGGTAATCAGAATATTTTGTACTAAAAGCGTATGACCTATAATCTATACCAGGCCAATCACCTTGTGATGTCCAGTTATATTCCCTTAAATTCGGCAACAAATAAGAAGCTCTCCTAGATTGTCTTGCACTTCCACTAGCTTGTTCTGGTCTCACCCTAAACCTTACCCTACTTCTTGTAGCTACACCTACTTCTGGGTCGTAAGATAAAACTAATTCACCAAATTCATTTGTTGTTATATGGTCTAAATTCATTGGTAAATGAACTAACCAAGCACCACTTTCATCTATCACTCTACCACCATCTTCTAAATAATATCTTTCTAATACTGGGACTGTACCACCTGTTGCTGTGCTGTACCCATAAGCGTCTTCATCAAATGTTGTGAGGGGTGTATACCTTATACAATCTATAATTCCAGGTTGACTTATTAAACTACATAGTTCACCCATATGTTTTTTAGGTCTACATTGTTTGTTTACATAGTCTTTATCCGTATCTGTTGCTGTACTACCCATAAATACTGCTGTTGGGTCTATTCTAACGCCTGAAATACCTAAATCAAAATCCACTCTTGTTATGGAAGCTTGACACTCATCTTCGTCACCCCAAAAAGGATTTATGTTTATGACTTTGGTTTGATTAACTATTTGTGGTAAACTATCTATCTCATTGTCCGACCTAAATTTTGGTCCATCAAAATCAGATTCTGGAGCTCCTTTAATTTTAAAGTCTTCTGGTAACATAGAAAAACAACCAATGTCACTTAAATCTACATCCATAACAATAGTTTGTGACCCTACAGGAACACCATAAATCATAAAATCACCAGCTTCATTTGTTTTTGCTGTAAATTTATAATATTTTTTATATACGTATTCTACTTGTTGTTGGGTTAGTACGTCGTCTAAATTAGGGAAAGTACCTACTGGTGTATGACAATCAAATGTTGGGTCCTTGCTTAGTAGGTTATATCTGATACCGTCTTCATTTTTATCAAATGGTTGGGTGTATGGGTAAATTTGTTTAATAACTTCGTTAGTTTCATCTAACCCGTCTAAGGGTATGAATACAGAAACTTTTGCGTTAGGTATACCAAAACCACCATTAACAATAACTCTACCACAAACCACACCAAAATCAGCACACATCCTAGTATACACATCTCTTTGTGTTAGAGATAAGCTTAAGATTTCTAACAAATCAAAATCTTGTTTTATTTCAAACGTTAAATTTTGGTCTTTACCGACCTGGGTTCTAACCCTAAATGATTTAGATGACATACATTACTTTAATAGATAAATAGTTATTCCACTAAAACTAATGATAAGTTTACGTTATTTTTAGTAAAGATTAAGAGAAAGTGGGTTTCTGAGGTTTTTTGACTCTAATGGCTATATCTTTATTAGGCATTCTAATCTGTAAAATTTCATTTGGTTGTGCGTAAATAGTATCGTCAATTAATTGTATTTCTCTATTTGTTTGTGGTATATACGGTTGTGTAGAGATAGATTGTGAATATTCACCACCAACCTTATTAAACACCTTTACATCAACAATGTTTAACACGCCAGATTGTTGCATAATTAATTTTCTTACTTCACCTAAAGATATGTCTACACCCATTTCTGACCTATCAACATCAAAATAATCACCTATTTGGGTTATTACGTTGGTCACCACCTCACCTTGATTTACCGAGTCTTCTAATATTAAATCTATAATAAAACTTATATCTATAACTTTAGCTGACCCAACACTAATATAGTCATTCATCATTCTATAGTTGGATAGATATTCTGATATGTTATTTATAAGAGCTTGTGGTACCATAGAGGTTAATTTGCCGTTGGGTGTGTAAGATAATATATTTAACATTATTTTATTTTCTATTTCACTGACACCCACTTTTGCGGCAGCACCAAACACGCCAGGCATAGTCCTTACTTTAGAAACATAATCATTTATTGTTACTGCCCTATTTTGAGCTGAAAAATTATATGTTATATAATTTCTTATTTCTTCTATAGACATTTGGTCTGCACCACCAATTGCTGCTGTAATATTTGTTACAGACAAACTTTGTTCTACTGATTGGTTTATTTGTTGACTTGGTCCAGCAATTACAAAATCATATGTATTAAGTGTATTTATAGCTCCTGCACCAACATTAGAAGCCTTTCCACCACCAACCCTATATTGTACAAATATGGTACTATTTGGTTTAACCATATCACCTAAGGCCATATTATTTAAAAACTTAGACATGTTTATTTTAATCCCATTTTTACTAAAACTATTTAATAAGTTTTGTGGTGTTTCATTTCCACCACCAAAAGTTAAATGAAAAAAGCCTTCTGGTGTATACTCAGTTATAAATCTTTGACTTGCCTTAAGGTACCTACCAACTTTAATACCCACATTATCTTGTGGTGATGATGGGTCTACTACAAAAACTTCTTCTTGTGCTAAAGCGTCAACCTCATACCAAATATTAGCGGTATTATCCATAAATTCTAAATTTGTTGGTAGACTCTGGTATCCCACACCATCTTTTTGTATTACTGATGTTACACCCACAACATTATTTTCTGGTAAAAATAATTTATAAAACGGTTTTGTTAATACGTCAGTTATTTCTTTTTTAAATATTTTTGTAACCCCATTTACTGTTAAAACTTTTTTAGTTATAGTATAATTTCTTATAATTCCAGTTGAATCTATGTTTGGTATTTTGGTTCTATTTACTATACCTTCACTATTATATTGTGTTGAAAAATCACAGTCTTCCATCAATTCAAATATATTTCCACCCCCTTTAAACTGAGACCCTTTTCTTAACAACCCTAAATACTTAAAATCTTCTTTATCCCCTAAGGCTGGAACCACAATAGACACCTCACAAACAGTCAAAGACGGTCTATTACCTGGTATTTTTAAACCATATGTTCTTGCTAAATTATATAACGAACTTCTTTCTTGAGCATATTGTAGTACCGTTTCTTGGAATGTTCTATCTATCTGAAAATTTAGATTGTCAGCTACTGCAGCATTTAAATCTAAAAATACTGAATACATTGACGCATCATTTGCGTTTTTAATTAAGTCTGGGTAATACCTATTGGTTAACCTAACAAGTTCGTTTCTTATCCCTAAGAAATCTCTTTCCGTGTATGCTATTTTTTTATCACTCATATTATAAATTTATAATTACAAAATCTCTAGCTTCAAAAACACCACTACCAATACTGTAATCAATACGTACTCGTAATGTAAATTCATTTGCTCCGTGTTTTTTATCAGAAAAACTAAACGTTTTCTGGTCCCTAGTTGGGTCTTCCTCTTGGGTATTTTCCTCATCTCTTAGGTCTTCCGCTGATTTAACTTCAACTTCATTGATGTTTAGGTTTGGTATAAATTGTTTTACAGCTTCTCTAATTTCTAAATCTATGGAGGTTTTGGTCGCGGAATCTAAAGGTTCAAATATATGTTTCATTAAATTTGTACCAAAATCTGGTAAAAAATATCTAGAACCTTTTATAGACAAAACCAAATGTATTAGGTTTGACCTTACTTCATCTTCAGGCAATTCATTCATATGAAGAAATAAACCTTCTTGACTATCTTTAAATGGAAATGATATACCGTATTTTGGGTTGGGCATTGTTTTTTATAATAAATACTTGCAATGTGGGTTTGTTTTCAGGTTTACTTATCTTTAAGTTGTTTATTTGTTTTTTGGTGTTTTGGCCAATAAGGGCAGTGTTTACAGCCGTTCCCACAACAACTACCCCTTTTTTTATGGTATTCTTCTGTCATTACCATATTACCACCTTCCCAATAAAAATCTTTGCCCTCAAATTTAGGTTTAACAAACTCTCTATAGTGTAAGTCACTAATCCAGTCATCACTTCTCCTCATTTTTCACTTCTTTTATTTCTTCATTATGCCCACAGTGGGGACATATTATTAACATAGGTACCTTTTTTTCATTTTCTGGTACATTATTAGAAAACAAATGGTAGTCAGCAATTGACCACCATTTGTTACATTTACCACAATTAAAATGATATAAAATTTCTTTACTATATCTGTGTTTCACTAATTTTTATTTCTTTATCCTCACCATTTGTTTCTAAGTCTATAGTTTTTAAATCAACATCTATTTCACAATTACCACCAGAACAAGCTAATTCACCAGTTAAGTTTGTATTATCGTCTAATTCAACAACCATACTTAAATTAACATCTTTTAGAGACTCCATCATTTCTTCATATTTTTCTTCTGTAATATCTTCAAACGGTGCTTGTGTATATGTCCCACCATTATAAGGTAAAACAGAAAGACCATTATAAGATTTTCTATTTTCCCACATCCATTCACCAGCTGGGTCCCATTCATGTTCTCTTAAAGAAATTGTTGCGGACACGTTGTGTGAGTTTGAACCGTTTCTGTGACCTGCTTTTACCCACTCTGTAGCAACTTTTTTAACTCGTTCTAATAATTGGAAGGGTGACTCTGTTCTCATTATAGAACCTTCTGGTGCTTTTTGTGGTATACTAATTACCGCTGTATCGTGTGGTCTAAAATATTCATCCTCTACTAATTCAGGATGGTTATTTAATAAGTAAGTGTAAATAGCTTCGTTCTTACCAACCCTAACTCTTCTAATATAAAAATCATTATGCCAAGCATGAATACCTGATGACGTTCCTAATGTTAATGATGTTGTACCTGCTGGTTTAACTGTTGTACATCTTGCTGATTGGTTTATACCTATTAACTTTGAGACTCTGGTGTTTTCTCTTTTTACTAAACTGGCTGCCTTTGACATGTCGTGTGTAAGTACTTTTCCACTACCAATACCTGTCATTGACACACCTATAAGAGCGTCCTTTTCAGTTGTTTGTTGCCATATTTCTCTTAGATAGTGGAATGAAGTATATCCCGCTTGTAGTGTACCTATAAATGCTGCCACTTTAACTCTTTCGTTTAAATCTTCTTGTGATTCTATGTTTGACACATTTACCTCACATAAATTACAGAATTGATTTGGTCTTAGTGCTATTTCACAACATGGGTTTGTGCCCCAATCTTTATCATTATTAAGGTATATACCAGGTTCTCCGGCTCCAGATAATTCAACACGTTTCCATAAGTCCATAAAAAACTCTTTAGTAATTTTATGTCTCATTAAACAAGCAGAATTGTTTGCTCTACCTCTCTGAGGGTTTAATTCCCACCAGTTACCTGATTTACAACCAATCATTTGTTCATCATCAGCACTAAATAAACTAATTAAAGCCGCTCTACGTATACCACCAGCTAGTACAGCGTCGGCAATATGACATACAATATCGTGTGTTTCCAAACAAGTTAATTGTTCTCCATTTTCTTTTTGGTGTAGTAGCCCTTCTATCTTAACTAAACATTCTTTTAATGGTTGTGGTCCTGGAGCTTTACCACCAGACGTAATTAATCTAGCACCTTTTGGTCTAATGTCAGAATAATCAAATTCTACTCTACTGCCACCTCCATTCATATAAGACTTCATTAAAACTTTAATGGAATCAGCCCAACCTTCAATTGAGTCACCGATTAAAAATCTTTTCTTTCTCTTTGGGTATGGTTTTTGAATTACTGGCAATTTTTCTACGTGGTGTCTTTGTACAGAATATCCAACACCTGTCCCACCTAACAATAAAAACATAGTTTCACTAAAAGCATCTACATGGTCTAAAGGTAAGTAAGCACAATTATATATTCTGTTTGGGGATATTTCGATAGGTTTGCCTCCGAATTGCATTGACCTCATGGATGGTAGTACCTTTTTATCATACACTAACTCATATTTTTCTTCTATTTCGTCTTTTAGTTTAGGGTATTTTTTAATATGCATTTCTTTATTCCTAGTTACTAGCTCTTCCCATGTTTCCCTTCTGTTTAATTTAGAGATATATTTTGCGTATTTCATATACACAGTAATATCCGACAGAATCTTATTTGATACTTCCATATTTTCTTTTTTTATTAGTTATTTTTATTTATTACTTGTTCCCTTCTTTGTAGAGCTCTGGTAACTCTTTCACGATTTCTATTTGTTTTTTCTTCCTCAAATCCTAGGAACGTTGATGTTGCGTCTGTATCTATTTCTAGTGTGGCGTTATCAAACTTGCAGTTTTCAAAAACTACACCGTCTCTACCTAACCTAGATTTTACAATCGCTAAGGTTGCTAACCCCATTTCTTTTTGCTGTAATGTTTTGGCTACAGATATTATTACATGCCCTACTTGGGCTTTTTTAATGGAACCACCCATTTGGTCTGTTGTCACAACATCTGACGATATTGATGACCTGTTACCTTGTGTTGCTGTCCACCCGGCTAAATTAAGTTCATGACACATACCTTCAAATTTTCTCATAACAGAACCTTCACCTTTCCACTCGTCATTAAAACTTCTATCTGGTATTATACAATCAATATAATCTATAAGTACCATATCTAATTTAATCCCTTCAGATATTATCTTACGTACTTGATTTTTTATTTGTAACATATTTAATTCGTCTGAAGGTAATTTTTTTAGTATTAATCTACCACCAGTTTTTTTCATTTCATCAGCTTTATCTAAAACAGTTTCTTTATGTTCTCCCAAATCTTGTGATGGTATCCCTGTCCAACAAGTAAAATGTTTTCTTTGGATTATTTTTGGGTTGTCTTCAAAAAATATTTGTAGTACGTTATACCCCATGTTATAAGCTGTATTAGCAAATCTTGTCAATAGTGTCGTTTTACCAACACCAGTAGGAGCTAATACAACACCGATTTCTCCTTTAGCTAGACCACCATTTAATATGTTATCTAACCCATCTATACCAGTAGCTAATGGATGTCTATAGTCTTCCTCTAACAAGGCTTCTAACTCACTAAATATTTCAAAATCTTCATTATTTAATTCACCAACACTAATAGCGTCTCTAATATACTCTTCACACATATCATAACTTTCAAAATCACCTTTTTCCATTATATTTTCAACTTTACGTATAGCTTTTTTTAGTTCTTGTTGTTTACAAAACTTAATAGCTTTTTCTTTAATGAATAAATGGTCTTCAAATGAAGCGTCTTTAATTTCTTTTAACATATCAAAAACGTATTTTTTTGCCATTTCTGAAGATATTTCAATTCTAGTGAGTTGGTCTAAAGCGTCAAATGATGGTGCGGTTTGATAATTTTGGTAGTATTCTTTTACCAATTGCATTATTAATTTAAAGTATTGGTTATCGAAATATTTTGGTACTATTACGTCTATTATGGACGTAAAGAAACTTTTGTCGGTTATTATTAAATTTATTAGTTTTAGTTGGAAGCTGTGCCCTAGGTATCCAAAATTTTTATTATCGCTCATTGATTATTTCCTTTTAGAATAAATACTATACCACTACACATTAAGTGCGTAATCTTGGTAGTTACATGTAACTTTTTGTTGTGACAAAACTTCTGTCAAATCTCTTAATATTCTAGATATTTTTGGTCTAACGTCAACACTAAACCTAACCTTTGGTGGGTATATATCTGCACAGATAACTCTAGTGTAACATTCTTTAGTCCCACATTTAATAATTATGGTAAAATAATCCATACATTTATCAAAATTAACGTATTTTATGTTTTTGTCGTTGAACGAACTATCTAACAATATTAAAGTTCTATACTTTAAATCTTGTTGTAATTCATCCATAATTTCAGACACTAGGTTGTGTAGGTCGATTGATTGGGAGGCTGATTTGTTAAAGTCTCTAACTGTAAAATATCTTTGACACACTATGTTGTCACTTAATTTCAACAAAAACTCACATTTTTGTACATTGCCATAATTTTTATTTTTCATCTTATTTTATTTTTTTGTTTTGTTTATAAAAGTCTTTCTCTATCCTAGATAACCTTAAAAATGGTTTTACGAAATCAACCCAAGAATCATCATACTTAGGTAAAATATTAAGAATTCCATCTGACATCATCAAGTCCAAAGCATTTTTCCAATGTCGACCATCTGGGTCTATAGCCTCTTTTACCAGTTCTTTTATACCAGTTAAGGCTTTTTCTGTTAAAAATTGTTCTCCAACACCTATTATGTGGTAGTTGGTTTCTAGAATACCAGTTTTGTTTTTTTGTTTTATTTCTTTTTGTGTAACCTCTTCTAATATGTTACTTTCTTTTTTTGTTGGGTTTTCTTTATTTTTTATTGTGGTTATTATTTCTTTTAGTGATATTTCTCTTTCTAGTATCTCCGGATTTATTTTTACCAGGGACTTAACCCCGACCATTTTTATACCAAATATATTGTCTGAAGAATCACCACATATTGTTTTAACAACCCTAACATTTGTAGATGGCACATAAACACCGTTTAAAGGTACTTTATCACCAAATTTGAATATTTTATTTAAGGATATTACGTGTACTGAAACTTTTTTTGATATTAATTGTAGTAAGTCTCTGTCTGAAGTCAGGATTATAATTTCTTCGTTTTGTGATTTTTTACAATAATGACCAATACAGTCATCCGCTTCACATAAATCAAATGAAGCTTGCCTAACATACAATTCTTCTAGGTATTGTTGTGTTCTTAGTTTTTGGCGTGAGTACGATTCTACATCACCTAAAGGTTTTATTTTTTTCCTTCTATTTAATTTATATTCTGGGTATAGTTTTGTTCTGGGATGTATATTATTTTTACCATCCCAAAAAACCACTACTTTGGTTATTAAATAATGGTCTAAATGTTTTCTTAAAGCGTTTAGAAAATGGTATAACCCACCTATATGGTTATCACCATGATACATATTTTTAATTCCATGAAATCCGGTATTTAGTAGGGAGTTTCCGTCAACTAATAAAGTTCTTATCAAAACACATATATAAAAGATTAAACATTTTTTTTACTTTACAACCTCTACCAACTCTATCTCAAATTTTAAATCTTCACCAGCTAATGGGTGATTCATATCGAGATTTACACTTCCTTCTTCTATTTTAACTACTTGTCCTTGTACTGGTCTACCTTCATTGTCTTGACCCTGTATAAAACCATTTAGTTCGTATTTCATCCCTTCTGGAAATTCTGATTTAGGTACTGTGATAACAGCTTCATTAATGTATTTGCCATATGCCTCTTCTGAAGTTAATGAAATTGTTTTTTTACCACCAACATCTAAGCCTTTAACCGCGTCATTAAATCCTTTAAGTAACTTACCATCATCTATTGAGAATTCAATTGGTTGATTTTTTTCTCTAGAGCTGTCAAACACTTGCCCTTCTTTTAGTGTTCCCACATAATGTACTTTTACTTTGTCTCCTGTTTTTAATTTAGTCATTTTCTTTTTCTATTTTTAAATCGAAATCACCACCTACGCCTAATTGTTCAGACCAAAATGTGGCATTTTCTTGTTTATAATTATCTATTGATTTTTTTTCTTCACTAGCTTCTCTACCAGCTATAAAACCATGTGGTGTTATAAGGATTTTACCATCTTCATAACCCAAACCATTTACGTGATTTTTCATTATAGTTATTTTAGTTCTAGTAGCAAACTTAACTTTTCTTTTTTCTTTAACAGCTGAAATATTTGTTGTTCCAGCATTTTTTTGGTTACCAAACCTAAAAACTAGTGTTGAGTTTAACCATAGTGATTCACCACCTTTGGCTTTGATTTTTGGTTGACCAAATGGGTTGTCGGGTAATTCTACCCAAGGTTGATTTACAACGACTAGTGTATTTGTGTGTTTAGAGTCTTGTCTTCTAGATTTACCTATTCTTTGGTTAAGTCCCATGCCAATCTTATCAGCTAAGGTAGCTGCGTTATGCATTTTACCACCTTTACCATCAAAAGTCATTTTACAAGGTACTGAACCTACTGAATCCCACAAAAATAATAAATCATACTCTAACTCACCTTTATCTTGAGCGTCTAATAATTCATTTACATAATCAGTAATCTGTTCTATGTATTGGAAATCATTGTTGAATAAGAAGAATCCGTCCCAATCTATTTCACCGGTAGTTTCATCTACAACTTCTTCACAATCAAAACCTAAAAGTTTAGCGTGTTCAAATCCCCATTTTTGTTCTGTAATTATTAATACTGGTAATATACCTTTATTTTGAGCGTCAACAGCTGCCTTTATTAAAGCTGTGGTCTTTCCTGTGTCTGAATGACCTAGGAACATTTGTAAATGACCCATAGCTGGACCTGGTAAACCAGTAGCATCAAGGAAAGCTTCCCCTAAATCAAAAAATCTTTCTGGTTTAAAGTTAGCTTTCTTTGAGAATTTTTCTTTCAAGTCTGAAAATGTTCTTTTTTTTAATGCCATATCTATTGGTTAAAACGGTAAGTCTTCGTCTACTTTTTGGTTTGCTTGTGGGTCGTTACCACCTAAAACTGTTGTGTCTGTAGTATTCTTTACAGCGTTAGGGTCATCATAAACATACTTTTTAAGTTCTGAATCCCATACTGGGTCTAACCCTTTAGCTATTGCTTCAAGGTATTCTACCGGTTTTTGTGAATAGACATCTCTCCAAGTTCTTTCATCTTCTGACCATTCTTTTGCTTGAGCTGGGTCTGTCGATAATGTTCCTGGGTCTTCGTACATAACTGAAGATACTGTTGTATACTCACCTCTACCACCTGGTAATGGTACCGCTTGTAACATTAATATTAAGTCTCTACCTTCATTAATATCTGTCACATCACCTTTCTTTTGCCAGATAGGTATAATTTTATCTATAGGACCATCACCTTTCCAATTATGTTTAAATCTCCAAAACTTAACACCATCTTCTTCATTGTCTCTATCGATAACTTTTACAATATAAAATTTTTGTGAACGATAAGAACGAGCTAACTCTTTGGATTGTGCGTCACCCGCCAATCTTAAAGCTTCTTCAACCTCACTTAATGGGCTTCTTTCTCCGGATGGTTTTCCGTGTTCATCTTTTCCTGGGTCGTAAATTTTTTGCCACCTACCTTGGACTTGTATATTGTGAAAATATACTTCTTTGAATGGTGATGTACCATCTTGTGTAGGTAATATTCTGATTGTTTTTTCTCCTGATTTTGTTCCTTTAGGTAACATGATAGAAAGGTATTGTTTAAGTCTATCTTCTTGTGACATCATAGGTTTTCCTGAACCTGATGGTTGTTTGTTTTTTTCGTACTGGGCTAGTACAGCGTCTAAACTACTCATAAATTTTTTATTTTTAATATGTTAATAATATAACTTCTTTGTTAAATATACTAACATATTAATTAATAGTCAAACAATATTGTAAAAGGATTTTTATTCTTCTTCGAAACTTTTTTTAATCTCAGCTTCATTATAATTTTCAACTTCTTCTGGTGTTAAAACATACTCTTTTTTTCCTGTTTTGTCAAAAACTTCTTGTTTATCAACAAAAAAATCAGTTAATGTATTATTAAATGGACCACTATCGTATTTTCTTAAGTCCATTTTTTCTTGTGGTGTTTTTGGTCTTAAAGTTTCTATTTTATTTTCTAGGTCAGAAATTTTATCTACCATAGTATCCATAGAAGTTAGGTGTTGTTCTAAATCATTTAATTTACTCATTAAATCATCTAAACCTTCTGTGTTTTTGGCTAGTATGTCTTTTTGGGCTTCTAGTGAGTCACTTATCTCTTCGTCTTTTTTAACTAAGTCTGTGACCTCTAGTTCTGTTGTGTCATCTACCGGTTCCCCTAACCCTGTGTCATCCACATCTAACTCAACATCATCTAAATCTAGTTCCTCAACATCAACTTCATCACCAACTTCATCACCAACTTCATCTGTTTCAGCTTCTGGGTCTAATGGTATTTCTAAATCTTCTTCACCGGACTCAACATCTTCTTGTTCAGCCATATCTATATTAAACTTCTTAGCTAACCTTTCTATATGACTACCCATACCCAAATTAGCTACATCAGCTACCTCATTTAAATTGTTAGCATTATGACTTAAATTATTAAATCTAGCTAACTCGTCCAGTATTTTTTTATCCATTTTAGCCATTTAACAATTGTTTTACTTGTCCTGAAGGTGATTCGACATTTACACGCCTATTTACTCTTATTGTGTTATCAACTCTTTCTATCAAACCATCCCTAGAACGAATAGTATAACAAATACCAGTATCTAAGTCACACACTTCTTTACCATTTTCATTTTGTCCGTGTTCAACTATATTATCTGTTTTTTTACAAATAAAATTTCCTAATTTTTCTAAAAGTTTGTTGTCTCTAATCATAGTATTGTAGTTTTTCTCATTATATAAATATCTAGTAAACCAATAATAGTCAACACTAAGAATAATATTCTGGGAAGATACGTTCTGGGTTTAAATAATGTTCTACTATTTTTCCACTACTATTTGCCACACCACGCCTAACTTCAAGATGTAAATGAGGTCCTTTAGACATTCCACTATTCCCTAACTTACCTATTTTAGTTTGTTGTAAAATGATTGCTGTTTTGTCAAAATTAGATATTGGTTCACCCATAGGTACAACCCCGTCTTTTCTCAAGAAACCGTAGACTACTTTGTAGTAAGCCGTTTCACCTTCACTAGGGAAATCTAATATATCTTTTTTAGTTATAACAAAATTACCATATTTTCCACACCCACCACTTTTTTCTTGTGGGTCACAATTATCTCTTCTATCAATAACCACACCACCCATAACTGGGAATATCGATATTCCTTCATCACTAGCCACCTCAGTAGTTTGACTTGGTATTGGGGTTAGGTCAATTCCTAAATGTTTAGTTTTTTCATTTGTTATTTGTTGTTGGTTGACTAAATTTGCTGGTATTGGTAATTCGAAACTTATTGAGTCTTCGGTCCAAGGTGAATTTTCATAATCTAAATAACCATTATCTTCTGGTGTTAATTGTAATTGTTTTGGTGTTGCATCATTATCGTCATAAAAAACATCTTCAATTTTTTCCTCTAATTTAGCCTCTGCAGCAGCATAAAGTTTTTCATTAACCCTCTGAACCAAGTCTGTTATGTTTGGTAGTTTAGGTATTGGTACTCTTACGCCTTCAAAACTTGTTTCTATATTATTAGGTGAAATATTGTGTTCTACATTTATAATTAAGTAGGGTCCGTTAAACATTGGTAAGTATCTTAGTTGAAAGTATTGTGTTGGTTGTATGGTTACGTTTCCTACACACGTAACTTTTGCTGTATATGACCTACTAGCGTAAACATTATAAAGAGATGATGAAGCCATGTTAGTAGACCCACCACCACCAGAGTCAGCCATTTGTTGTAATACTTTGTAACTCTCAGAAGTATTTTGAAATTGTTCTTGGTCTAATGTTATGGATTCAAACATATTCTGATTTGGTATTCCAAAGTCTACTGTGAACCCCATAACTTTATTAGATAGTTTTTTATTTCCACAATCTGGCCCTGCTAGTGGGTTGTTACTTACTAAATTTAACGCGAAACCATCATTAGCATACCCATTATTAGGGGCTTTGTTATTTAATTGGGATGATGGTTTACCAACATACTGACATAAAAATACTGGTGAGGAATCTAAGTAATCCACTGTTTTAAATGTGCCAAACATAGCGTTACCTTGTTTCTGTGAATTATCGTTACCAACACTATAAAAATTTATATATGAAGGTAGTGGGATATAGTTAAAATAATTATTAGCTAAAACAGTACTTAAATAACTAGAAATACTTTGTGTTAATGTTTTTTCGTTACCTGAATCAAATGGTGTATCTAACTTTATTATATCCCATATGTTAATAATTGCGTCATCGCCAATATCTTTATTTGCTCTATCAAAAAATAAAAATCTTTGGAATAGTGTTTGTGTTTCTATTTCTAGACCTGAAACCCACCTATCATTTAATGTTTTAAATTGGTTGTATAAGTCTAGTTTTAAGTCGTCTCCCTCTATACTAGTTCTACTATCAGCCATATCCTCCTTTGGTGTGTTATTTTCTTCTACTATACTCGACGCATTGTTTTTAAGTACCAGGTTAGTATATTCATTTTCAGAATTTTTTAGGTTATCTAAATTATCCATAAACTCCATAAGAAATATGCTAGCTGGAATAAGACCTACTTCAGCACAATGAGTTGCGTACAATCTAATAAATGGAGCAAAACCTTTTATATTTTCAGAATTAAACTTAATTCCGCCATTAAAAATAGTAGCAAAAAAGTATAGTATTGGGTTTGCTGTTGTGTTTGTGGTTAATATAGTAAATTGGTTATTAAGTTGGGAGTAGTATTCCCCAACGAATATTGCTACATCTTGTTGTTCTTGTGACCCTAAAACTGGTGGTATTGTGGTTGCATCTAAAGTACCAAAATTATGTATAACTTCAAAGGGGTCCCCTTCTTGAATAATTTTTAATTTTTGTATTAATGTTGAGTTATTGGTTACTTCACCAAAGTTGGTTGTGGTCTTATGAACGTAACTCATTTTTAAGTTTAAAAATTTACTCATAACCTTATCAAATTTCTTAAGTTGTGCTTTAGCGAGTAATCCTTCTATCCTTGTTGGTGATGGTGGGTTTTCTAACCATTTTTTTTCTATTACAGTAATATCTTTAATAATTTGTTTCATACTACCCCCCAGATTAACATCACCATTTACAGTCGTAAACTTTAAAAATTGTTCCTCAAAAAAGTTTAGTTGTTCACTATTAAAAACACCCCTTAATTCTTCTATAGTAGAGTAATCTGTTACCGACGATGGTCCTGATATTATTGGTTCTCTTAGTTCCCAAGCAACTTGTTGTTCTTGTGAATTATCCACCCTTTTAAAATATCTACTTGTTGGTGGTCGATATAGTGGGTTGTGGGTAAAATATCCGTAATTAGACATTCCCCATAACATCCTACAACCACCATTATTTAAAGAATTGGTGTTTGGTGTATTGTAAGAGTCTATATCTGTATCAATTAAAGCACCGGAGGATGGGTAAAGAATAAAATATTCGGACCCGATACCTTTTGCTCCTAGTAGTGGGTTCGTCACATTACTAGAATCTAAAGAAACATCAAAAAACTTAAAATTACTATTGTTAGTTGTTATGTTTGGATTTTGTGATATAGTTAGAGGTGCTCCAACTCCGATTATATTATTTAAGTTAGTTGCTGGTACAGAAATATTTCCAGAAGCAATATAGTGCACACTATTTATTATATCTTGATAAACACCAAAATTTAATACGGAACCATTATAGTTTAATGCTCCACCACCAGTACTGTCTGTGTAGGTAAATGACGCATTAATATTAGAACCAACTGGGTCGTAAAAGTTTTGTGGTCCTACCGCCCCTCCCAAGTTTTGGAATGTAGGGCCAATTATATCACCAGTTGTTTTAATTTGTTCTTTGTATCTATGCCATATAGAACCTATTTTAAGTGCAAAGGCAACAGGTATGTCATGTATAGCTGGTAGTTGGTTAAACATTTGAGATATGTATGGCCCGAATTCGATGTCGGTTGTGACTCCCGGTGTAGGTTTGACTAGGACTTTTTCTCTAAAAGTTGGTAGTGGTAGTGAATTTAAGAATAAGTACGCTGCTGCCACATATGGGTTTGGAACCCCAGCCTGTTCAAATGATGCCCCCTCATGAATTGAGTTTATAAAATAAGGTGTGTTAAACATAGAAGTGAACAAACTATGGTTTGGTAGTGATGTTACATTTGCATTACTTGGGTTTGTTACTGTTGTGTCTGGTTGTCTTATTACACCCTCGGTAATAGCTAAAGGGCTAGAAAAAGTATTTAGTTCTTTGTAGAACTCTTCTGTTTGTGTACTTAGTTTTTTTGGTAGGCCTGCAAACCTCATAAAAGTGTCTGTAAATTTACCAGAACAAACTAACTTATCGGTTAAATAACTAACATTCCACGTATCTCTAAAATTAAATGTTTGCCCCAAATCAATGTTTAGTCCACAGAACTTATTCATTAATTTATAGAAATCACCAACCCTCTCATTCGCTCCATTAGCGTAATTAGCTTGAACCCATGGTCCCCATACTGTAGGTGCTAAATCATACGTACCGTTAGATTGTTTAATTGTTAGTACTGAACTAGAATTTTCTGTAAATGTTTGTGGGTTTACCGTGTAAGGTATTTCAGTATAAGAGTATTCGTATGTTCTAGTATTTGTTTGTGGGGTTACTGTATCATAGTTTTTATATAAATTTATCCTTTCCTCATCAACATTACTTATTTTTTTAATTAACTCATCTACATTAGTAATATCTTTAAATACTTGATTTAGTGAGAATGATTCACTAACCCTGTTAAATAAGTTTTCACTATCATATTTGGCGACTTCCTGAAGAGCTGGTTGGGGTTCTGTTTGGTTGTTAGTTCCGGCCATTCTAGTTAAAAGACTACCATACCTTACTGTTTCTTGACTTCTTAAAAGTATTTCCCACAAAATAGTTATATAGTAACTATCACTATATGGTTCGTTTGTTATATTCCAGTCATTTATATTGGTTGGTGTAAAGTCTTTTATGAATACGTTATTTGCTGTTTGTAAGTTAAAGTCTGAGGATTTATAGACACTTGTTTTGGTGTACTCTTCTACAAAATCTACTTCAGGCCATACTTTTTTATTGTCAGCTCCCGTATTTTCTATAACATCTTTGGCTCCAGGGTATTTTAAAACCGAAGATGTTGTACACTCATCCTCTTCTTCCACCACAAAATATTGTGGCCATGGATAAACCATGTCACTACTTTTACTATCTTTTGATATTGCCAATCTTTGTTGATTACTTTTCTCTTCCATAGCATTAAGGTGAACTATATCCATTAACCTTAAAAAAGTATCTGCACCGGCAAGTATTATAGCAAAAACATTTCGTATGGTTGGTTTAAACCCAATTTCTTTCTCTAGTCTTTGATTTAAAACATCACTTACTTCTGATGACATTTTTGCCCCCATTTTTTCAAATTCAGCTTTATGTTTTAAGTACATCCTACCATACGAATTTTCTGGTCCGTCTAAAATAATCCAAGGGTCTAATTCACTAACCAACATTGTAGAGTCTGTTATTGCCCCTAGAGCTTCTTGTTCTTGGTCTGCTAATAATGAAGGTGCTGGTGACTGACGATATCTAGCGTTTAATCTAGTAGACACACTATATTTTCCACCAAGACCAAAAGTTTTGTTTTCTTCAGTCTCACTTATAAAACCATCTATTATACCTTGTAGGTTAAGTTGAGCTTCATCCACTATCTTTTTTTTGTAAACAACTGGGTCTTCTGTTTCAGGAATTGTGTCAATACCTTTTAATGGGTAAGCTGTAACATTAATTGTCTTGCCTGTTGTTGAACCTTCTTGTGGGACTACCATTTGCACTATTTCAGATTTTTTGGTGTTTAGGTACTTATCTTTCCACCCACTTGTTTCTTTAACGGATTTATTTAAACCTTTAAGTACAGACTCATAATCCAACCTATCTGTTGTCATTTGCAAACTAGTTTCACCAAATAACTTACCTAAATTATTATCTAAAACTTTTAATTTTTCAATAAGGTCTACCAAAGTCATTTCAGATTCTACAGAGAAACTTTCATCTAATAAACCTTGTTGTCTGTATTTGGCATAAACTTCTTTTAAAACTTGTTTACCTCTAGTCTCACTTACGCAACCACTAGAATCACATTTAGTTGGATACATGTATGGTGCTGTTAAAACTTGGTGCATGTTTATGTCCCTTAATAAGGCTACATGATTACCAACAAAATTACAAGTTACTAAGTAATCACCACTTGCTGGGTCAAACCTAGATGTAAACTTTTCCATAGTTAGTTGGTACTTTACTGCTTTACCATAATACCCTTTAAGAGTTAGAAAGAAAGTTGGGTATGGTAGGTGAAAAAAAGCTGTATATGGTGTATTTCCTCTAGCTTGTTCAAACAATGTTTTACCCCTCACATCAGTAAAATTAATACTTACTTGAGGTATATAGGATGTGTTTAATTTAATATTTATGGATGTGATTCCGAATCCTTGAAAGTCTAGGGTGTTTTGTGTTGTAACCCCTATTGTATCACCGTCACTATCTACAGTTTTAACTTTCTTATTTACATCTGGGTTAGTAAAAGCTTCTGTCCAGTCAGAATTTAAAAAATCTGAGTTTTTTGGTTTTAAAAAGTTTAGTTCACCATCAAAAATATCAACTATAATTCTATCTCCTTGATTTTGTGAACCAGATATAACTTTACTTCTAGGGTATATAGTTGCGGTAAGATTAGCATACATAACCATATCTTCCTGGTCTACCAACCTATCTTTTATAACACCATTAACCACCACTTTGTTTGGGTCTACCACCACAAGATTGTTACCTACAGCGTTTGTATATATATCACCCGTATTTAATTTATCTGCCATAATAGAGGAAGTGTGTATCTACTTTTGATTTATATTCCTCAAGTGACGTGATTAGTGGGTGTGGTATTCTTATAAGTGTTCCGTCTGGAATGTTCCACTCTTGTCATCCGTATTGTGGGTTGGCTTGCATAATTAACCATCCGTAATATGGTGTGTCGTAATATTTTTGAGATAGTTTATCCATTCGTGTTTTGCCCACCTTATACACAGTTTCTCTATCACTAGATTTTATATCTAGGGTTATACTAGGAACCATTATATAATCCCCATTTACCACAAATTCTGTATATCTATCGTAATAACTCATAATTAACTAATATATAATTGTTCAACCATTTTATGGTTAAATGTAGTGGTTTGTGAACCAACATTCCTATTTTTTAACTCATTTCTAACTAAATTTTGTGCTGTGGTACCAGTATTTATTCCATAACCAATATCATACGTTTTAGTAAAGTTTTTCATTTTATTTTGTAAAATTTTATAACCACCGTCAATAGAGTTATCAAATCTAGATTTTACTAGACTTAAATCATACGATAACCAAGTAGTTATTATGTTTTGTAATAAAGATTCAAACCTTCTTTTTGTTTGGTATCTTATTCCATTAATACAGTTTTCATCAACCTTAACTAATTTATCATATAATTCCCCATTCCTATATTTTAAAATATCCACTAACTGGGTTTTATAACCATTTTTAAAACTAAAAGCCATTGTCTTATTTGTACATAATCTATTAATAAAGAATAGATATTCTTCTCCACCAGGATAATTTTTATTAAATATGGGTACTACCTTATTAGTTATGTAACTATCTAGAATTAAAGCTGTGTGGTTATAATCTGTTGTTAAATCATTTAACTGTGTAGTCCCGGTTAACTGGTAGGCTCTAACTTGTCCACCCACACGAGTTAGATATTCACCGTCATAATTATTTATTGTAATTAAATTTAGTTTGTCTGCAGTATTAACCAAATTAACCTGTTGTTGCCTAAAACTATTTGTTGTAGAAATTATAATATTAGTTATGTTAGTTAGTTGTTCGTCTAAAGTGTTTAATAATGATAATCTAATATATTCTTTTTCTTTTTCGTTAGTTTCTAATGTTGCAAACTGAGTTTGTATTTTTGTTGTACCCGAATTAATATTATTTTTTAGTTTTGTGTATTTACCCATAGTATCGTCTATTATGAATTGTGGTACACCCACTAATTGTCTGTTTAATGCACCTATAGTACCATTATTAAAAATTCTATCATACATAAACTCTTCTGTAAGTCCCATACTTTGTGTTAAAAGCATTTGACTTAGACTATTTTTAATGTCTAAAGCGTAGGCGTTAGAGTAGTCCACAAAAGAATTTAATAAATTTTTGTATTTTATTTCATTTGCCATAATTAATTTAATTCACCACTTGTTTGACCGTCAACATTATTTAAATTATCAAACTCGTCTATAAATATGCTATTTGCTTGAGTTATTCCGTCTAGTACGGCTGCTTGAGCATTTTCACTTTGTAACACTAATTTTGTGTCAGTAACACTATTTTCGTTATACACTTCTGTGTTTGCAAAGAAATTATTGGATAATGCATTTTGTAGTTCTGAAACTGGTTTTTCTAAACCTTGTCCACCAATATATTTAAAGTTCATAGAAACGTTTGCTATCATAGGTTGTACACCTATACCTTCTGGATTTAAATCAAAAATTAATGGTTCGTAACTAAAACTTACAGAATCTATAGCTATTTTTGTGTGGTAAAAATCACCTAACCTAAGAACACATATAGGTGGTGCTCCAAAAGCTGTGTTTTCAGCGTCAATATCTTGTGACCCACCTTCTGTTTCTGTTGGTATGGTTCTTCCTGGTCTTGTACATTGTAATAAGAATGATAATCTATTATTTAACCCTTCTGGTGTCATAGAATGGAATGATGGGTGAAAATATTTTAATTGTCTTTTTAATGAATCGTAAACAAACTCTTCATTTTCTTCTAAATGTTTAAAGTAATTTTCTTCTTTCATTAAATTAGCTATAAGTCTTTTAGCGTTAACTGACCCACCAACAGCTTTTTTGTAAAAATTATTTGCCACTGTGGATGGTGCTGGTGTTGTTGCTGTACCAGTATCGTTATCCAAACTAACACCATCAGATTGGTCACTGTTTATAGGGGCTGCTACAGATTGGTCGGAACTTATAGTGTCCCCATCATTTACCATTTGATTAACGATACTATTGTCCGGTATTTCTACAGAATTTTGTATTACTTCCAAATCTACAGCCGATAGTAAGTTTCCGTACTTTTCAGCTAATTCATATATGTCAAATTTTTGACATCCAACTATAAAAGATTCTAGTATTGCATCCGCGGTTGTGTCTGGAACTTTTTCTAATTCTTTTGAGGCTATAACATCCATTATAGATGAGTGGTCAACTACTATTTTAAAACTTAAGGTACCAATTCTTTCTGTGTAGTTATACGTGTAAATAGGCTCAGGTCTACCTAAAAAAGATACTGAGTTCCATTGAGCGGAGTTGGTGTCTCCTACGTTAATATCATATGGTGGAAACCACATAACTCTACCACCATTAGGTCCTTTTTCAGAAGCTGGTAAAGAATCTAATTCTGGTGCACCTCTCCAAGCTAAATTTTCTATAGAAAACATATATTTTTTAACCCCATCAGTATCAACATTTTGGCCCATATTTGGTGCTATATTTAAGTTATAGGTGTTAGATAGTACAGAGTCTGGATTACCCCTTAATAACCCTTCACTTTTTTGTAGGTTACTAAATTTATAATATGGGTTGTCCTTAGTCCATGTTCTACAAAACTCTGTTGGACCAACACCACCAAAAATACCTTTGTCTATAAATTTTGCCCCACTACCTTTTGATATGTTTTTATACCCATCGTTAAATATTTTTGATGTCTGGTCTATTGCGTGTCCAGCGTGTTTTCTTTTTGCACCACCCATTAATGGAGCTGAATCTATTAATTTTTGTGTTTGGTCTAAAATACCACCAACCCTTTTAGGTTTATTAAATGACCTACTATACAACATACCTGAAGGTGCATTAACAGAAGCTAGAGAAGTACTACCAAACCAGGTAAAACCACCAGCTAAACCACCACCATCGGTATACGCTTTACCTTCTAAACCAAAATTATATTTTTTCCACAAAGCGACACCATTAACTGTTTCCAATTCTTTAGCTACAGCTCCTGGACCATAAACTAATGATTTAGTTTTTCTACCAAATTTATCTGTTGGTGTGGCATTACTTGGACTTTCTATGTTAGATGGTTCTGTACTCTTAGAGCCAACATAATAATATGGTGTTACGTTGGTTACACTTGGGTCTAATTGTACTCTGCTATAGTCAGGTCTATATTGGTTATATACTAGATTGTCTTGAAATAGACTTTGTTGTTGTTGTACACCCATGTGTGTTATAAAATTATCACTTGGGTTTGGTACAGATAAATCATTTTGTGGTATATTATTACCATTATTAAAGTATGAAGATATGGCGTTTACCGTTGCTGTTATATTATCGGTTACTCCCGCATAATTAACTCCGTTTAGTTTTAGTTGATTTATGTCTGGTACAAATGGTAGGTTTTGGTATTGTCCACTTATTTCTGAAGTTCCGTCGTAATTACCCGACAATCTATTTAGGTAATCTTCACCTTTTAAATAAGTTAGTCCGGGACTTATACTAATGTTATTTCCATTTTCATTATCTGAAATATTAAAAGTTTGATTTTCTGAAAGATTTAGTTGTAGTATTGGTAAAGCTGCTAACATTAACGGACTGTCTGAACCAACAATAGTGTTCTGACCAGTATATAATTCGTAAGTACCATAACAAGAAAGTGTAAATCCTATCGGTTGTAGTGTGTTCGGTGTTACATACTCAAGGTGTGTTTCGGTAAATAATTTATTTGTATTTATTGTTAGTATATCTTTATACCCCCCTTCTGGTCCATATCTATTATCTAAAAAACTAACACCCTTCCAATACTCACCTGAAGACTCAACAGTTTCTTGGTTTATAACTGACTGTTCAACAGTTTGACTTATTATTTCATTTCCCGGTTGTTGCACCCCAAATGGTGGTGGTACAGGATTACCATCAGCCAAGTAAGAACTTTGTAAATTTTTACCCAACAAAAAAATTCTTAAAGCTTCTGTAGATGCTGGAGTTGGTTTCCATGGACCTAGTGTTCCCGCACTTTTAATTCCCGTATTTGTACCTATAGCCATATTATTTTAATTTAAACACTGTTTAATTGTGAATACATGTCTTGTTTATTACCTGAAGGTAGTTTACTAAATGCGTCCATAAAGGTTCTTGCATCAATTTTAGCGGATTCACCTTCACCTTGTACTGTTATAGTACCACCTACCTGTAGTGTTTGATTACCTCCCCCACTTTGTTGACTTGTTAGTGCTGATTCTAAAGCGTTTATTCCTTGTCCTGCATCCATTTGTGTTCCAGTAACAATAAAATCACCAGCTTTAGTTTTTCTAACCTCACCATCTGGAGAAATAATTGCGTCGTTTAATTGTGTCGCGTTTGCGAACATTTCGGTAACAGTATCTTTAAATTTACCACTAAAAGAGTTTATTACTTTGTTTCTTTCACTTTCTTGTTCTTTCTTTAACTTTTCTAATAAATCTTCGTCTGCTGAGGTCTTAGAAGGTTTATTTTCTAGGTTTTCAATATCAATCGACCTTTGTTCAAATTCTTTCTGTTGTGCTGGTGATATTTGGTTAGATGTTGGTATTGTTGAGGCTAACATTTGTGATGCTGTCTGAGCATCAACATCTGTAGACTTACCACCCATTAACCTTATCTGGACTCTAGCTGCTGCTTCAATACGAGCTAAACCTTGTTCACTTTTTTCTGCTACCGTAAGTTGTTGTTTATATATGTCAGTGTCAGACATACCTTCTTTCCTTAACAATTCCATTTGTTCGTCAGTCACATTAGCAACATCCACCATCTCTTCAATTCCAGGTATTTTTACTTGTGCTGTACCACCTTCACCAATTTTAGCCATTGAAGCTATTAATTCTTTATCATTTTCTGACATATCACCGACAAATTCTAATTCAGAAAATACTGCTGCTCTTCTAGCTGATTTTACAGCTGTATCAGCTAATTCTTGGTAACTCATTCCCATAGCTTCCGCTTGGTCTCTTAGTTGTCTTCTTGATTCTGGTGATATAACAAATGAATTTTTTTCTTTATCAAAAGTTACAGCTGCGGCAGCGGTCTCAACAATAGCATCCTGTAGTCCTTCTAGGTCATTAGTAGCCATATACATTAATTTAAATGGGTCAGCTAAGTCACCTACCGCTCCACCAATCACCTGCATTCTAGCTGCAAAGTCTATAGCACCTTCAGGGTCTAAGAATTTTTCAGCCATACCTGTAACTGTAGACATTTCTAAACCAAGTGTTTGTGAACGAACAACCATCCTAGATAGTCCTTCTACCCCACTTTCAAACCCATAAGTATTAATTAATTTTATATTACTAGTAACGTCACCTAAAAATTGTTCCATAGTAGCCCCCATTTCTTGGCCTGTTTGTATTACCTGAGTAAGGGCTCCGTCAGCATCATCAATACCACCAACAGCATCATCTAATGACATACCCACAGTATCAAAAGCTTCAGCAAACTTAGCAGCGTCAAAACCATCAAGTGTTTTAGTTAGTAAAGCTGTTCTTTGCATTACCTCTGGTGAAATATATAAATTTCTACCGATTTCTTGTGTCATGGCCTTAAAAGTGGCCAATAACTCATTTGCTCTTAATCCGAATTCAGCACCCTCAGTTGCTGCTTGATTAATTAACTCTATTTGGTCTATTAGTTGGGCATTTGATAACCCTATTGATTTTGATAGGTCTAGTCTTAGTGTGTCTTCATAGGCAACTAGGTCTAATACTTTACCCATGTTTTCTGAGGTCATTAATGACCCCTTCCTCATGTCACTTATCATCTTACTTATCTGTTGGATATCACCCACAGACATGTCGGACATAGGAGAACGTTCTTTGTTAATTTCTTCTAGTGTCTGGAAGAATTTAGCATTTAACCCACCACCACTAACTCTTGTTTTTTTACTTTCATTACCAAGATAGTCTTTTAATCTTTTATTTTCATCTTCTAGGTCTGAAATTCTTTTTTCTAATGCAGGGTCAGCTAGATATGATGGTAATGGGTTTTCTATCCCTAATAATAAAGCTAATTTATATGATTGTGAGTTACCTTTCTTACCATATCGTTTTATTGAGTTAACTCGGTCTTGGTGGGTTGGTTCGTCTTTAGTGTTAAAAATCCCCAATGGCACGCCTAGTTCGGGGTGTGAAGCTAAATAAGCTTTAGCTCCCGATAAAATACGTTCAATGGATAACTGTTTTAACAAACTAATCATAATAATTCTGTTTATTATAAATAGTTAGTATGAGGATTTCCTTTTGTTATTTGCTTGTTCTATTGCTTCATTTTTCTTATTAAACTCTTCAGTTAAGAAATTAACATAAAATCTTCTTTCAAATGTTGGCATAACAAGTATGTCACTCCAAGGTATATGTAAGTGTCTCATAAGGTAGTAAAACTCTTGTAAGAGGGCATTCCTATATGCCGTAGAAAGGACGAAAAAACTCAACTCCAAAGGCTATACGAGCTCCAATCTCCTGGTTGGACGGTGTTTTAACGCTTATATTTAAGTCTAGTTCCGGTGCGTTTTCCCTAACAACTTTTCTAATTCCTTGAGAATCTTTGATAGGCATTATTTGTATAGTTTGTGATAGTGTCATAGGGTCTCTAACACCGTCTATTTCTTTTACCACCATTTCTAGTTGTTTTGTTATATATGGGTTAATAGGGTGGTCTTTATACGTTTCGTTAATTTTTTGTAAGTCTTTTTCTATTTTAGGTGAAATTAGTGTTAGTCTACATTTCTTTTTCGATACTTCTAGGTAATGTTCAAACTCACCATTATCGTCTAACTCAACACCAATATCCTTGGTTTTTAAAATCGATAAGTCTATAGTTGTTTCAAACTCCTCTTTAGTTTTTGGGTCCTTAAGTTTTACAGTATAGTCTGAACCAAAAGCAGTATTACGTAAGAAAATTAATATAGCTTCTTTGTCACAATCAGCTAACTCGTCAACACGAACATCCTTATCCAATATTTTTCTTTCTAACAAACTATTAACTAAGTTAGCACTACCAATCATAGATGGGGTAGATAATAAATTTTCATCAGAAGCATTTAAGTAGGTTACTTTAACACTTTTTTTATTTGTACCATAAAAAATACCTTGTGACGGTAGTGATACCATATCATATGGTAGTATAGTTTCTGTTGGTTGTCCTAGTTGTTCTTGCATAGCTTATAATTTAATATATATGTTATAATTGTAAATACCTATATGTTTAATTTTCTTTATTTAAATAGTTCGCGCTATAAGCATTCTAAATTATATAATTAAAGTCAAGTCTATTCGCAATAAAAAAGCCCTAACAAAAGGGCTTTTATAAAATTTATGTATTTTTTATTAATAAACTAAGATACATCTATCTGGTCTTAATGTAGCTGATATTGTAGCTAAACCATCATCACTATAACCTAAATCGTTAAAATTAACATCTGTAAGGAACGTTCCTTGCATTATCCATTTTTCCACCACAACACCTGTTGGGTCTAGCATTTCTAAATCTATATTCTTCTTATATCCTGCGGCATAACCCATTCTACCTGTAACTGACTCTGAATGCATTCTTACCCACTCCATAAGTGCTTGTGCTGCTGAAGGACCTATAGGGTCTCTAAACGTAACATTAATAGTACCCCAAGTGAATCTACCAGCAACATATGTTGAGGTGTTTAAGAAGGGAACTTCTACTGAATTTATAGTAATTTGTGGTCTAGATGTACTTTCCACATACCATTCATTAATACCTAAAGATGAGTCGAATCTTAAGATAAACCTATTTTTCTTTTTAGGTTCGTAAGGTACGGGCATTTTCATTAACAAGTCAGCCATTGTGTTTTATTTTTTTTTAATTGTTATTTTTTTTACTAATAGGATTAAAATCCTTTTATTATAAATATACGGTTATGGTAAAAAATGAGTATTTACCTCTTCTTAATTATAATTTTTCCATATCCACCTTCTGATGTATCATAAACTATAAAGCTCATTTCTGGAAACTCGTGTTGTAATTCATCTTTAATATAGTCTACCATTGCATTTACATTACCTAAATCATCATCACTAAACCCCACAGATAGTTTATTGTATTTTGAGTTTACCATTTTATCTGCTCCCTCTATAACCTTTTCTACATAATCCCTAAAAGCTATTTTTTTATTTTTTTCTGGGTTTATAGCTGAACCATGTTCTAAACCAAACCTGTCAGCAAACTCCACAGAAGAAACTGGGTGGTAGTCTATATCGTCTAAATAAATTTCTAAAACTTTATCTGGTGTTAAATATTTAGTTTCCGGATATGATGATTGTATATTACTTAACATATTAGATAATTCATTTTCATCAAATGTTCTAGATATAACCAAATCCATACCTTTTCTTAAAGTTATTGGTTGGTGCCCTCTAGCGGTTATAATGGATATTGGATTTGCGTATATTAAAGCTTCTTTAAATTTATTAAATGATGGAGCGAAAGATTTGTCTTCTATTGCTTTTTTTAAATCTTTTATAAATTCTTTTTCTTCCCTAAAATTATAAAAAGCATCATCATCTAATTTATAATCTTTATCATTTCTAACTTTTGAAAATTCTTCGGTTGAGACCATTTTTGGTTTCCATTCACCATTTTCATACTTAAGCATCCTAATCATGGTAGGCATACTAACTATATTATCATCCCAATCAAAAGAATAAGCTCTTAAAATAGAATCGTCACTACTATTTTGTTCTAGTAATTTAGATATCCATTTAACTTGTCTTTCATTAATTATTATTCTTTGTTTCATATAATATAAATACTATTTCATTTGGTTAATTCGTATTTTTTATTTATCTTTGTAATAGAATTAATCACACTGTAACTTAACCACAAATTAATTCGTATATATAATAGAGTATTAACCACTAAAAAAATAAATTATGACAATAACAGAAATTTTAATCCCTTATTTAGTTTGTTCCGAAATACTAATGATATTTTTCTTAATAATTAACTCAGACGAAATTAGAAAGTCTTATATTTTATTTGAAAGTAAGAGGGATGGTATTCCTTCTGGTGGTTGGTATACTCTCTATGTGTTGATTCATACATTAAAAGCTCCTTTTTTGGCTCCTTATATTGCTATTCTGATATTACTTAATGGTGGTAAATTACTTCCTGACGAAAATTAATACATAAAAAAAGGTCCATAAGGACCTTTTTTATTTAAATTCTAGCTATAGGTTTAATAACCTGTTTCATTTTTTTGATGTCTTCCTGGATTAACCTTTCTTTTTCATCTTCTTTAGACTCTTCTATATTTTCAGAATCATGAATATGGTCGTAATGCATATCATCTTCTAAATCCTCAATATGGTCTTCACTTCCACCACCATGTTTTAAATCATAAAGTTCTTTGTCGTCATGACCTTCATCTCTACCATAATTCATAGCTTCATCGTGACCAGAATCTTCTTTCATATCTTTAGCGGCTTTTTTCATAGATTCTTTTTTATTACCATCCTTATCTAGGTCTAAGAAATCTGGTTTTGCACCTTCATCCATTTCCTCAACATGCATATCCTCCTCTAATTCTGGGTAAGGTAATTCGTCAGAAACTTCATCATAACTTCTTGCCCCTCTTTGTGCTTGACCCGAACCTATAAGTTCTGCTGTATACGTCATAAAATTACCTAATTTAGTTATAGAGTTAGCTAATTTTTTTCTAGTATCACCATCTTTAATCATGTCATAAGCTTTTTTGACACCATTAATAATATTTTCTATACCTTCAGCAGCAGCAACACCAGGATTTCTATCGTATTGTCCCTGCTCCATAATAGTATCACTATAATCCTCAATATTTAAATCTAGATTTTCTTTTACTATAGCTTCACGAATAACTTTAAACGTTTCACTAATAACTGATTCTATCATAATTGGGTTGTTTACTTTTTCCAACAACCTTTCTAATTGCTCTTCACTAATAATAACATTTTGTTTTTTACCAAAGGTAAAAGTTTGTTTACCACTTAATTGTGTCTTAATAGTTTCACTCAATAATTTTTTATTAAATTTCATGTTCTCTTTTGTTTATAAATATACTTTAAATATGAATGAGGAAAAAAATCCTCATTCATATTATAATTATTCTAAATATCTTCAAATGATGCCCCTGTAGGTGTTACCAAGAACTCAACAAATATATACTCTAATGCTCTGGTTGGTTTGATGTATATTTTACCACTCATTTCATTTCTATCTATTTCTTCTGGGTCACTTGACATTACCACTCTAAAGTCTGTTAAACCTCTATCTCTTCTAATTGAGTCTAGAATCGGATTTACTAGGTCTAAGAATTGCTGTCTTACTATATCATCGTTTTGTTCAAAGATTAATCTTACTGATACAGCTGATATTAATTTTCTTGTTTGTAATAACAACCTTCTAACATTAATTCTATCTAAAGCCGACTCTTTAAGTTGTAGTGTTTTATTACCCCAAATAATTGGCCCAACATCACTAAAAGTTGCGATAGGGTTAAGTCTACCGACATATAGAGTATCTCTTTCATCTAAAGTTAACTTCTTTCTAGCTTTTACAGCGTTTACAACCCCTCTAGTGTAACCAGCCGATGCAAACCAAGGGAATGAAGTGTTATCTGTTAAAGCTATATTTCTCATAACCTCAGCTGTTGGTGGGATAAAAATTTGTTTATTGTTTGCTGTATCTCTTACCTGTATCCAAGGGTAGTAAGTTGCTGTATAGTTAGAATCTATTAAAGAATCTTCTATACCGTCTACTGCTTCCTCTGGACTCACCATATTAAGAGTGTCAGTTGTGTTTTTTACAAACATATTATAATCTGGTGTAGTAGTTACATATAGTGAATCAGCTCTATCATCCTCAACCATATCAATAGTCTCATTAACCAAACCTAAATTATCTACATAGTTGATACCTGGTGTAGCGAACACATTAATGTCCACAGCTTCAGGATTACTAAATGTATTAATGGCTCTTAAGTACGCAAAATAATCTGTATTTGCTTCAACACTACTTAGTTTCTTAAATGACCCGTCTCCAGTTGCTGTCGGAAATTCTGTTGTTGTACAAACACCGTTTAAGAATCCGGTTAGACCCATTCTGTAATCATCCGTATTAGACCTAGTTTTTCTATATATGTCCCAACCATCAAAACCACCATGTGGAATTACTGTCCATTTACGTGCTCTTAACTTTTTATATGGGTCAGTACTTAATGTTGGTTCTTTACGGAATGACGTTACACCACATTGGAAAACCGATTTTCCATTTAATGTTGTTCCTGTCCAATCTAAGTAAGTACCTACACCACCTCTAATAACTGTAGCTCCTGAATCCATATGGAAACCTTGTGTTATTGTAGACCAATCAGTACCTTCAGTTCCTGTACATATAGCTGTTGGTGGTTGTTGTGACTTATAATCAAAGAAGTCGTTATCATAACCACCTCCAGTAGAATTAGTTATCCCTAAATAAGTTTTAGATAATTTATCACCACCACTTAAAACTTTATTATTACCTGCACCTGAACCGAATGGTGGGTCATAAACTGTTTCACCTGGAGTAAAGTATTTTGTTTTATAACTAATAAATGGATTTAAAGAACAGCTATAAGTTCTAAATCTATAACCTTCAAACCCACAAGGTAAAGAACCTACAAAAGTACCATCTAAGACACCCTCACCCAAATACAACATAATATATTTAGATTTTAATTCGAATTCACCAGTAGACGTACCAACTTTTCTTCCTACAAAAGAAACTTTAGTTGGGTCCATACTACATCTAGTAAATTTTTCTAGTACGTTAGGTGCTGCATCACTATCATAAAAATCTCTAACTAAAATATCGAATTCACCTCTTTCAAAAGACAGGTTGGCGAAAGATATTTTTATTTCTCTATTTGCTGATGTACCATCAGATATAGAAACGGATTTAAATAATCTAAATACGTCGGTACCTTGTAATTCTGATACAACCCATGGAGTTTCTGGTGTTTTCCACTGATTCATTTTCCACGCAATTGTGTTAGTATTTGTTGCTGCTCTCGCTGATGGAAGGTATGTTAAACAACATTGTAACCCCCTAACTTTACCTTTATTCCAGATATCTTTTAACAATACAGGATAAGCCTCTTCAATAAACAAAGGAACATCTTCCTTTTTCTTATCAAAAGGACTAAGTCCAAATACTTTAGAAACATAATCTTTAGATGTGTTAGACATGGATGTTTTAAATGTGTATACGTTTCCAGCTGCTGTAGTAGCACTAACCCCAAATGGTTTAAATGGGTCTTCTAATACGTCAGCATATGTTCCAGTACAATCAAAAGATACTGTGTTACCCGTAACCTCATATTTTGGTCCTCCAGAACCTGTAGTACTTAGACCCCTAGACCTTAATGTTGCGACCACTATCCCATCATATTCATCATAAGCTGGGACATTACTATAATATTCTACGTTTATTGCACATGTAGCAGAATAAGTTGTGGTACCAGAATTTTTAAGTGATAATGGTCCTGTTTGACCTGTTGCTCCTGAATAAGCAGTACCACCAACAGATGCATTTGTTGTATCCGCTGAAGCTGTTCCGTGATATAGTTGGTATGACACACCACTATAGGTTCCTCCACTACAACAATCACTATTTGAGTATTGGAATAGTCCATAGTACCAAGCGTCATTTTTATATGATGTATAATCAGTACATAATGTATCTAATCTATTTGTTATTGTTACTGGTTGTGTGTAACCACTAGTAGCTCCAGTTGCTACTGAAGTTCCAGATGTTGTCACACATCCATATTGGTAAATTCCTCCGTTATATGCAAAACAAGTTCCAGTAGTAGCTGAACAAGAAGCGTTATAAAGGTGTGTTGTATTTGTAACAGTAGCTTTCACCCAAGATATTAAGTCATTGTTAAATGTTGGTAGTGTTGAACCGTTATTTAATGTTACTGTAGAAGTTGCGAATGAAGGGTCTAGTACTCCTGGTAATGTAAGGACTGTGGTTAGTGTTGCGTCTGAATATACTGTAGAACCTAAAGCCGTACCACTACTTCCTGTAATTGGTACAAAAATATCAAAGTAAGCTGTATATGCTGATGTTGTAGTAGTATTACCAACCGTACCACCAGTACTTACACTAAATTGTGAAGAGTCTAAACTACCTAAAGTTTTAATAGACCAAGATGGTCCCGCGTCAAAACCACTAAGACCTAACACCCTTGTTACGAATAATTGGTTTGATTGACTTAGGTATGATTTAGCAATATACCCTAGTTCGTATTTAGGTATTTGTGAATCTACATATTTTGTTGGTGAAGTACCCCCAAAACGAGTTATAAAATCGTCGTATGATTGAATGAAGATTGGTTCGAAAGCTGGCCCTTTTAATGCCTCACCGACCAACCCTAATGTTGTAACCCCAACACTTTGTGCTACAAATGTTAAATCTTTCTCTGATGTATATACACCAGGAGAAACAAATACTTTATTACCGTCTGCCATTTTTGTTATTTTTTAAAGTTGTTATTATTCTGTATTTTATAATAAATACCTAATCTAAACCCAAAAGTTTTGGCAATTGAATGTATAAATACATTAGGTATGAAAAAATTCATACTATTTTCATCTTTTACAATAATTATAGTAAAACACCCTCTGTATGAAGGCAAACAATAAAAAACAAAAAGAAATAAAAAACATTAAGATAAGTGTGGAGTCTCACAGCTTACTAAAGGAATATTGTAAAAAACGTGGGCTTAAGATGTTTGCTTTTATTGAATTATTGATAAAGGATACTTGTAAATCTTCTAAGGACATCTATTTCGAATAATTTTATCTTACCAAGGTTTCTGTTATTATAATATATGCAGATGCCGTATTAGTTGGCTTAACAATGGTGATACTTACCGTATCACCAGGATTAACCATTACTGGTTCTGTTAATATAATGTTATTAATTCTGAACTCTACTGTTTTAACATTTTCTGTTCTAGCTAAATTTATATTAGTTTTGTAATTATAACTCCTTGTTGTTGCTGTTGTAACTGAATCAAATTTAATTTTGTGATTAACCTTACTACTATCTTTTTTTCTTGTATTGGTTTTTTCACCGTTCATTAGTAGTACAGTTCTACTAACAGCTGGGGTAACCTCAAACTCCTCCTCATCAATTAAAAATCCCTGTAGTTGAAATTGGTAGTTTTGTTGGTAGTATCTTCTTTCCTCAGTATCTATAACTGACTCGTCACCTATAGATTCCATAATAATTGGTATGTAGTGTCCTTTTACGTACGTGTACGCTTGTCTAGATGTGAATTTTTGCAAAGCAACTTTATTGAATTGATTTAACTCTCTCATTCTATTGCAAACTATTTTAACATCATATGTTACATCGACAGGTACTGGTTGAGGTATTGTGTATATGTCATAACCTTTTCTATTTCCATCCCAAGTAGGTACTTTTGCGTAATGTACTTGTTTTCTATTAGGGATGGTGTATTGTAGTGACGGGTTAGTTCCATACTGTACGTCTGGCTTTCTAACAACAACAATAAAAGGCAATGAAACATTTTTATCTTCTGTCGAGAATGACCAGGTTTGTGAAAATTCAGCCCATCTTTGTAGAGTTAGTATTCTATCTATTACAGGTATTTTTTTACCACTAACTGTGACAGGGATGTCATTTGATACAAAATCTAACATACCTCTATCTAAGTCGGCGTGTAAAACAGATTTGGGTAGAAAGGTTCCGTCCTCAGTAATTAAATCAGCTAACTCCTTTCTTCTTATAGGTGTACTAACACCATCATAACCATAAGGGTAATGACCTTGAACAGGGCTTGGTGTTATATTTACAGTTTTTTTATTTTTACTTGGTAAGGCCATTTTATATTCCGTTAAATTCGTTTTCACTAACAAATGAACATTTTATTGTTCTGTAGAAAGCTTTATACCCACCTATTGTATGTGCGTTATCTGAAGTAACTCTTCCATCATCAGTAACAACATAGTATCTCATTTTATCTTCAGTTTCATTATAACCAATGTAGTCCCCATAACTAATATCAACATCCAACTCACCCAAATGCTTCATATAAACACTAAAGGTTAAGTTTCCAGGCTCCATTTGGTTTACTAATCCCGACGCATAACTTTTATTTTGTGGTCCATCTATTTCAACATACGCTTTAATTTCTACTGGTGACTTATACCTAATCTCTTCTTTCCCAGACTCACCGTAGACATCATCAACATCACTAAGTTTTTTATCCACCCTAAATAAAACTAAAGTAAAGTGCATATCGCCATGTAACCACTCCATCCCAATATTTTGTTCAAGAGCAAAATCTTCTGAACCAAAAAATTTAGATATTCTTGTTATAGGTACTTTTTTATTACTCATATTGTATAACTCTTTATTATAAATACATTTTGACTTCCTTTTCTCTTTTTATTATATTTTATAATATGGATATCAAATTGCCTGAAATAATTGCTAAAGATAAATTAATGTCTTATTCCGGAGCTAATAACTACATTATTGGTTTAAGGGAGTCTATTACTTCTGGTAAAATAAATATACTAACTTTAGAACAATCTGAATATATTATATCTAACTTCGACACCATACCAAAAATTGTACGTAGATGGGTGGATATTGACGAGTCTTACTCAAGTGAATTACTAGCTACAAAATTTCTTTCAAAAGCTCCTTCTAGTATTTGGGTTGAGAAGTTGTTGTTAGATGGGGAAAAGTATCATGTGTGGGGTAAAATTTTAGAAACCAGTGCTTTAACTTCTTTTTGGGTTAATAAATCACAGTTAATACCGGAAACTAAAAACGATGTGGTCGTTGATTTTAACGAATTTTCTCATAGACCTCCTTTTGAACACCAGAAAGAAGCTATAACAAAGTTAGTATCCAATAAAAAATACATATTAGCTGATGATATGGGTCTTGGTAAGACTAGTTCTGCTATTATGGCGACTATTAACCTTAAATTAAAAAAAGTTTTAATTGTTTGTCCAGCATCTTTAAAGGTTAATTGGAAAAGAGAAATTGAGAATTATAGTGATTCTAAAGTGGGTATTGTGGAAGGTAAAAATTGGGAAGACGGAAAATATGTTATTATAAATTACGATATTTTAAAAAATTTCCATTCACTACCTAAAGATTCTGATAAAAGAACCACAATTTTAGATTCTAAATTTGATTTGGTTATAATAGATGAGGCTCACTACATTTCTAACGGTAAAGCACAAAGAACTAAATTAGTTAATAACCTTACCAATAAAATAGGTAGGTTATGGTTGTTATCTGGAACACCAATGACCTCTAGACCTATGAATTACTACAATTTATTAAAATTAGTTGGTTCTAGGGTCGCTAATAATTGGATTAGTTATGTTAGGAGATATTGTGATGGTAAACAAATTTTTAGGGGGTATAGAAAGATTTGGTTAACCTTTGGTGCTACTAACTTGGAGGAATTACGTGATAAGACTAACGACAAAGTATTGCGTAGACTAAAAGAAGACGTTTTAGATTTACCAGATAAAATTATAACACCAATATATATGGAGTTAAAGTCAAAGGAATATGAAGAGGAGGTTGGTGAGTATAAGGATTGGAAAAGAGAAAATAAAAATAAGGGGTTGTCCATACAATTATCTAAACTAATGAAAGTTAGACAAATAATAGCTTTAGCTAAGATTTCTGAAACATCTCAGTTGATAGACCAATGTTTACAACAAGATAAAAAAGTTATTGTTTTTACAAATTTTACAGAACCACTAATGCAATTACATGAAAAATATAAAAAAGAATCAGTAATACTTAATGGTACTATGAAAAAAGAAGATAGGCAAAAAAGTGTAGACAGATTCCAAAACGATGAAAAAATAAAAATATTTATCGGTAATGTAAAAGCTGCTGGGGTTGGTATTACCTTAACTTCAGCTGAGGTTGTAATCTTTAATGATTTGTCTTTTGTCCCTTCAGATATGTCACAATGTGAAGATAGAGCTTTTAGAATAGGACAAGATAAAAAAGTTTCTTGTCTATACCCCATATACCAAAATACCCTAGAGTATAAAATATACAATATTGTTAAGAATAAAAAATCTGTAATAGATACTGTAATGGGTGATAATATCGGTGATGAAGATATTATGTCAGAAATTGTGAGTATGTTGTAGAAATGACTTATTGGTTATATTTATAATAAAAGAAATATTATGAGTAAAAAAGAATTAACGAAAAAACAACTTGCAAAACAACTACGTACGTTGACAGAGGATAAAACTCCACGTTCTGAAGGTGCCCTTAAAAAAGACTTAAAAAACTCTTTTGATGCTTTAAAAAGACTAGACCAAGTAACAACAGGTCAAAAAATAGGTGACGTTACTATAACAAAAGCTATGAACAAAAAAATTAAAAACGCCAAAAGATATATAGAAGATTTATATGATAATATAACTGATGGTGAAATAGAAGAAAAAGAACAAAAAGAGGATATAGAAATTACTGGCAAAAATGAAAAATCTGAAGGTTATGGTAAAATGCCTGTTGAGGTTGTTGGTGAAAACACAGTCAAAATCTCACAAAAGAAATTAAATTCTATTATAGAAAGAGTAATTATAGAAAGAAAGAAACAACTTAGTAAATAACCATTCAAACATACTGTTTTATTAAAGGTCCTTTTTTAGGGCCTTTTTTAATGCCAAATCCAAGTATTTATATAAAAAGGATATATTATGCCAGTAACAATAGACCCAGCAAAAAGAGAAAAATTATTTACACAAGTTAGACATTTATTAGGTGCTCCTTTAAGGGGGGTTGAACTTGAGGATGAAATGTTAGATACAGCCATAGAGTTAGCTGTTCTTGATTACGGACAATACGTTCAGGACTGGTTAATAGAGAATCAATGGTCTGCTTTGTACGGACAGGATTTGGATGTAATTTCTTTAACTAACGCTTTTTTAACTAGAGATTTAAGTTTTGAAACTTCTTTTACTTACGCATACTCTAAAATAGTAGGTCTTCAAGCTGGTGGACCCTACGAACTAAAACAAGACTTTTTTAATTTGGTTCCAAACCAACAAATATATGAAATACCAGCTGGAAGAGAAATTAATGAAATTTTATGGTTTACTAGAGCAGAACTTAACGAATCTTTTATTGACCCATTTTTAGGTCCTTTTGGTGGTATGGGTGGTAATATGGGTATGGGTGGTGCTCAAATGGGTATTCAGGGGTCTTACTTTTTAATGCCAGCTTTTGATATATTATTAAGAATGCAGGATAGGAATCTAAAAAATAGAATGATTGGTGGTGATATGACTTATAGAATAACCGCTGGAGCTGGTGGTATTCATGGGCCAAAATATATACATCTATATAATGTTCCTGGTGGTAGATTTGATTTTGGTAATATTATGACTAACCAAAATAGAGTTTATTATTGGTATTATGATTCTGGACCTGAAACTAGGAATGAATGTTTGTTAGCTAACAAAGATATAGTCCTTTTACCAAGTGATGTTACATTAGACGAAATGTCTTATGGTGACCTTAATAGTCCGGCACAATCTTGGGTTAGAAAATACTTTTTTGCTAAATCTAAAGAGATGTTAGGTCGTGTTAGAGGTAAGTTTTCTGGAGCTTTAAAAACTCCTGGAGCTGAATTAACTCTTGAATATGACGCGTTATTAAGTGAGTCAAAGGATGAAGTCGCTAAATTAGTTGAGGAACTTACGTTGAGGCTTGAACGATTAAGAAATGATAAGATGTTGGAAAGAAAAGCTTTGGAGGCTGAAAACTTAAATAAATCTCTTGGGTTTAGACCTATGAATCCAGGTACAATTTTTACAATATAATATGGCATTTTTTACTAAGGTTGATTACAATAGGCAGTTAAGACAAAGTGGTGGTACAGCAACCTTTAGTGGTAGTACTGATATGACTGAATCATTATCTATCGGTAGTGGTATTACTTTTAATGGGGAAATGTCGGGATATGTTGCTGATTGGCAAAATAATTTAACTAGTGGTCTTGGCTTTCCTTGTTCTACTGGGCACACATTTATTGTGGGAGCTCATTCAGCTACATCCGCTTCTTGTAATGTTAACATAACTTCTTTTTCTGGCGTAAGTGGTACAACAGCAGTATTATCTATAGGACAAATACCAATAAACCCAATAAGTGGAGGTTCAATAAATCCAGGAATTAGTGCTAGTACTCTACAGATTAAAAGAGATGGCTTATTACCTGCTTATGGTAGTTTTAATGATGTATCTATTGATACATCGGGAAATATAGTTATGGCTCCAAGTTCTTCTAGGAGATATAAAATCAACATAACTGAGGTTGAGTCGGGTAGATATTTAGGGTTACTTAAATTAACTCCTAGCCATTTTAAATATAAAAATAATGGTATGGATGGTTTTGGTCTTATAGCTGAAGATTTACACTCTCTTGGGTATACTGAGCTGGTTATGTACGATAGTGATGGAAGACCGGATAATATTCACTACAAATTATTGTCGGTATCTTTATTACAACTAATAAAAGATATAAGAAAAGATATATATGGTGCTGATATTAACTTATTTCCCAAAGAAAAAGATAATGTAACTAAAGTTGTTGATTGCGACTACACAACTAACGGAGAATACCTAATTGTTGTTACATCAGACTCAAACATAACATTAAATTCAGAAGTAGATACCAAAATAAAAATAAAATCTTTGTCTAACACAAACATATTACCAGATAAAGGTTTAATAGATAATAAATGGAAAAATATAGAATTATCTAGTGATAGCTCAGTTGAGTTTGTATTTGTTTCTGAGTTAGGTTACTGGGTTATTGTTAGTTCAGACGGTATCAAAAATTCCTAATTCCTCCATAAAGTAATTTTCACTTAGCCCAACTTTTTCCCAAAAAATCTTTTCTTCCTTAGATAACTCAAGAATATCTTCTAAAGTATCTTGGTCAGCTTCTTTTCTAGGAATTCCATTTATTAGGGTACACTGTGATTTTGTAAAATACTCCCTATCTTCCGGATTATTTTTTAATATGGATTCTCTAACTTCCGGGGTAAAACAAACCAACAAAGGCTCCACCCTTTTATTGTATATAGACACATATCTAGGTACGTTATATTCACCTTTTTTATCTGAAGTTAGGTCATTTTCATTAATCTGATAACAATTAAGTACTATAGTGTCGTCTTCACCTTTTTTCTTTTTTCTTTGTACGTCACCATGTGATTTAGCTGTACCATTATTAACATAATATATGGTATCACCTAAAGAAACAGGTATGTTATTATTTATAACTAATTCCATATGTGCTTGTCTAGCCATTAAAGCTCCAGATTTACTTCTTTGTTTACACCTTTTTTTATAAGACTCTATAGTCTGTTTTATCCTTGCCTTGTTGGCTATCTGACTTAAAGGTACTTCTTTATCGTATATTTTATTTAAATACTCATAATAATATTCCACAAATTCAGCTCCTTTACCATCTAACAATAGTCTTAAACCCTTATCTATAAAAATTTCCATATAACCTTGTATTTTTTTAGATTTAATTGAGTTTCCTGTTAATTTTACTTTTTGGTCTGAGGTTAGTAAAGCATAATTTTTTCTAGCCACGTTAATACATGAAGGCCATTGTCCATCAGTGTCTAAACCCATTTCACCTCTCATAAATAGGTCGTTGTACTCCGCTACATCCGACTCACTACCCTTATATAACTTATCTTTAACCACCAACTCATTATTACCTAAACCAACATAATTCCTATCTTCAACATCGCTAGGACAAGAAAAGTTTACACCGTCTGTGTCCATAACTAATGGGTCATAACCTCTATTCATAAAAAATCTAACCATTTGTCTAAGGTATTGTCTTGCGGTACAAGTAACCTTTTCACCCATATCCATATCACCCCAAGGAAATACGTGAGGAGCTGATAATGAACCAAACATAGAATTTATAAAAATCTTAATAGGTAATTGTTTTCTACCGAATGATTCTGATTTTTTTTTGTCTTTGGTGTAATACTCTGATGCTAAATTTTTATACATAATCCTTGTATCTCTAAAATATTTTAACATACCTTTCATAGCCTCACTTATATCACATTTTGGGAAAACGTCATGAACTAACTGAATAGATGGGTATAGAGAACTAAAGTCTAATTTTAACACATTTGTTGAGTATCCAGTTTTAACTAGTCTAGATAGTCCCCCAACAAAAGGTCTTTTAGATTCTTTTGCTGGTATCGCTAACCCAGTATGGTAAGACCAAGCTAACATTAACATTTTCCATAATGTTGCTGTTCCCATTGTTGAAACTCTTTCATATGTGGTTGGTACCATACCCGCTAATAAAAATGAAGCTTGGTTAAATTGTTCATCTACCACCATTGTTTCCCAAAGGTCATCAATTAAGTATTGTTCTACAATGTACTCACCAGAAACTTTTTTATAAACATCTGGAAATTTTGTATCTAAATCTTTTAATTTTTTATCTTCAGTAGATTTATAGACCCCATTATCAACATTTAAATAAAATTCTTTATTTTCTTTATAGGTTGAAGCGATTTTATCTCCTGGCACATAAACCCTATTGGGTTTTTCAGCTTTAGCAAATTGAGTTATGTATTTTAGCCCCCAACTCTTTATTTCAGAATTTATGGTTTGTGTTCTTCTAACAGCGTGAGCTATATCAATAGAATTTGTTCCCCATATTTGAACTTGGCTGTACTTTTCCATTTCGGCACCCAACTTAAGAACTCCTTCCCTTATTTTATACCCTTCATTTGGATTCATGGTTTTAAATCTTTTTTTATCCATACCTAGTATGTCAGCTCTTTTAAATAACCAATCCCAATCAAAATTAGAAGAGTTGTACCCACCAACCATTGTTGGTTTTATTCTACTTACTTCATCAAAAAATTCATATATAGCTTCTCTTTCAGACTCATCGTTATCCGGAATTTCAATAACTTTTTCATAACCTCGATTATCTTTCATACCAATCATAAAAATTCTACCTTCTTCAGGAGCTAATGAAGTTGTCTCAAGGTCAAAAACAAACCTATGAACTTCATCGTAATCCTCAAAACCTTTAAATAATCTCTTTTTTTTCTGAACTAAATATTGTTCTACTGGTGATAGTATTTGTATTGAGTCTCTACTGTTTTCACCCCAAGGGCTTAGTCCACCCTGAGTAAAAAAATTAACTAAGTCTCTATAGGTTTTTGTTGTTTTAACCATATAACACAAACCAGTTTTTAATCTTTCGTTATCACCATCAAACAAACGTTCAATCATAATACCATATTTAGATATAGCCTCTTTTTGCAGTGCTTTACTACCCTTATAAAAATTTTTGTCTTTTAAATCACCAACCCAACAAAAAGGTATAAATGTATCACTTTGTATTGATTTTCCCTTTACAGGGTCTTCTATAATTTTGTAAATTTTGTTTGTTCTCCACCCATATTCTATAGCTACTATATATTTTTCTGGGTCATTTCCTTGTAGGAATTGTTCGATTTCTTCTGAGGTAGGTTTTTTCATTATATATTTTTATTTCGTTTGTAACATTGTCTTCATATACACATATGAATTTTACTTAACATTCAATAAAAACATAATAAACTTTTTGGTGGTAATCAACCTATGTTAACAAGGAGATTTTACAAAAGAATCAGAAATTGTTATAAATAAATCTTCTCTTATAGGAACAATTAATTCTGTGTTGTCTGTGTGGAAATATATTACAAATTGCCCTTCGTACCTACCAACCTTATTAACATTATTTTTAGTCCATTTATAGTAAATGTAATATTCTGTTGGTGCATTAGGTGTTGTTGGCACTTTAGAAACTATAAAAGCTTTTTTATTAGCCACTTTTAATATTCCAGTATCAACACTTTTCATAGAAAAGTATATTGTTGAATTAGCTAACTTGTCGTGAAAATTACTAAAATCGTTCCTACCATCTAAAACCAATTGCATTTTTAGTATTGGGTCCGTTGAGTTTTTTCGTATAAAAAATTCCATTCTTTAATTGTTTATTATAAATATAATGTATTTTAGTTATTATGAACATCCCATACAAGGAGCCACATCAATATTAATATCATTAATATATGGTAGTGCTAATACTT